>Ga0206116_1000051_pt1 | contig 223001 bp, 202 predicted proteins | sample 3A1Ametagenome_FD_178000 | JGI IMG/M metagenome (GOLD analysis project Ga0206116, IMG submission 178000) | Enriched microbial communities from leaf-cutter ant dump, University of Wisconsin, Madison, United States - 3A1A | ecosystem: Environmental > Terrestrial > Nest > Insects nest > Nest dump...
ACTGATCGACAGCGGGCGTACGCAAGGAACGGTCGAGCGGCATCACCAGCAGGTTGAACAACACTGCGCAGCAGGCGAGCAAGCAGAGGTGAGTGCGAACGCGTGACAGCATGGACCGCCCCATGAAGTAAGTCGCGCATTAAGCCGCATCCGAGGTGGTCTGTAAAAGTTCCATGCTGCGCCATTTTGTCGCAGGCCTGTTCACCCAATCCAGTACGTATGCCGTCCTCGGCGCTTCAAACCATGGTGCTTCAATGTTAGATTGCCGCCATGGATCGTCCTGCTTCCAACCGTCCCTCCATTGCCTGGGCTCTCTATTTCTGTGTCCTGTTCAATGTCATCTGCTGTGGCCTCAACCACGGGCAGGCGCTGGGCTTTGCGCTCAATGGCATCGGTGGCAGCTTCTGCAGCCTGGGTAGCGACTCCTCGGCTTTGCAGGCCAAACAGGATGGCGGGCTGAGCACTGCTGACTGGAGCAACTCCCTCGCCTGTCCGATGTGCTCGGCGACCTTCCTCACGCTGCTGTTCCTGGTTGGCGTGGCTTGGCTGCTGGCCAGAGCCAATCCCAAACTGCGCAACCGCGAGGTGCGCAGCCAGGCACCCCCGCGCTATTGCTGGCCGTCGGCCAACCCTCGCGCTTCTCCTCTCTGACGTTATCAGCGCCTTGGCGCCGAGGTGGGCCTGTGCCTGCCTTTCGAACGCAGTGCTGTTGATTGTGCATACCTGCGGGTACGCCTTCGGCCGGCACTGCGACGTTCATCGTCGTTGGAGGATCAGCTCTGTCATGAAGCCCCTGAACCCAGCGCACTTTCAGTCGAAAGAGACGTGACCGTGCGCTGCGGCCTGCGCCTGCGAACCTGGGACAACCTCTGGGTCGCTGCGCTTGTGGCCATGTTGTTCAAGGTAATGGTGCTGCCCATGGCGAGCACCCTGGGCGAACTCAGCCTGGCGCAACTGCTGGCGGGCAGTTACTGCTCGTCAGGTGGCATGCAGCCTGTAGTGCTGGACAAGGATGCTGCCGGCAAACCGGTGGTGTCCGATGCCGGCCATTGCTGTTGCGCTCAGGGCGGTCCGGCACCGCTGCCCGCTGCGCTGAGCATTGCGCAGGTGCAGCCCGGTCACGCGCCGGTGCCGACACTGCCAATCGCCAATGCCTGCTTGCCGCGCGAGCGATGGACTTCGATCAACCCCCGCGCGCCCCCTCGTCCGATTGCCTGACCGCACAGAGAGCAGGCCACCCGCCAGGATTCAGGCCGGGGCCTGCTGAAGGCTATCCGACGTATGGAGCACATGATGTCTCACCCTTTGACTGTGTCGAACCTGTTCGACACCCAGGCTCGCCCTGCGCGCGGGAGCGACTCCCGCCTGCCGTTCCCCGATTACCCTTGCAACGCTCGCAGTTTCGTCCACCTCGATGCGCGGCTGCTGCCCTATTGGCACACCTTGTTCGATGTGTGCCCGGGCCTGCTCAAGCTTGATCCTCCGGAGGGCCTGGAACTGTTCCGCCGTTTCATGACCTGGGCCTACCGACACCACCCGGCATTGGACTGGACCTACTACATCAGCGTTTGTCGCTGGCTATTGGGTTCTCCCTACAAGGAACGGGTAACTGCGGCGCACATCGAAGCGCTTCTGGCTGCCGCCGCTGCGCTCTGGGTCGCTGCGGACATGTCCCAGGCCCGTGGCCTGGCGCTTGCCTGGCAGCCAATGACGGATGTGGTGGTGGAGTGGAAAGCCGGCATGCAGCCAGCTGTGTTCTCCCTTGATGAAGGAGACAGGCTGCCGTCCCCTCCCTGGGAGTTTTCCTGGAGTCCGCTCACTGGCAGGGGGCCAGAGAGCTTTCGTCGCTGGCTACCCGTGCCCGGCTAGCGTGTCCGCGTCAACGGCCGGGCAACGGTGAGCGTCAGTGATTGCCGTGCCCGGCATCCTTGTCGACCTTGACCACACCCTGGAACAGCGCGAATTGCTTGACCCGTTCTGCTGGCTGAGTCGCTTCGGCGTTGCGCACGGCCTGGCTCAGCCGCGCGGCATCGGCCTCGCTCAGCCCGGCGCTGTGCAGGGTGGCTGGCTTGAGCAACGAGTCGCCGGCGCACAGCACTACTCTCCAGCCGTGCGGGCCTTTGCGCAGCAGGGCGCGGCCGCCGCGCTGGTCCTGCAGCCAGCCTGCGACGGCATGGTCGCCTTCGACAGTGACCGGCCCCACATCCAGCGGGGCGTCGGGGCGTTCGAAACTGTGCCGCAGCAGTTGCTGAATGTCCTGTTGCTCGCTAGCGGTGTCAGCGATGGCCAACAGCGGGCTGCATGCCAGCAGCAAGGCGAAAATCGGTGCTTTCATCGGTCTTTCCTTTGCAAGGCTGCCAGCGAGAGTGCTGGCAGCGTCCGGGTTCAGGCTCAGAAGCCCATCTTCACACCCAGCTGCGCCGAGGTACCGGGCATTGGGTAGTTGGTACGGTAGGCATAGTCACGGTCGAACAGGTTCTCGACGGCCACGAACACTTCACCGACCTTGCCCAACGCTGGCACTGCGTAGCCGACGCGCATGTTGACCACGGTGAAGCTGTCGACCTTGGAGAAGTTGCTGGCACCGGCGGTACGCTCTTCAGCCAGCACGTACATGTCCTTCTGGTACTGCGCATCGGCAGACAGTCGCCATTGACCGATCTCGTAGGTCGTCCCCAGCGACAACGACTTCTGCGGCGCGTAGGGCAAGGTCTTGAGCGACGGATCGAGCCAGGTGAAGCCGACGAAGCTGCTCCAGTTGCTGGTCCAGCGCTGCTGCCAGGTGGCTTCGGCGCCCTTCACGCTGTAGTCGCCCAGGTTGATGTACGACGGTCGCGACACTGCAGGGGGGAAGGCGAACAGGTAGCGGTCCTGCAGCTTGTCCTTGAATACCGCCAGGTCCAGGGTCGCGCTGTCGATCGGGTTGAAGCGTACACCCAGCTCCTGATGGTCGACCTTCTCCGGTTTCAGGTCTTTCCAGGTGTCGCCCAGGGCCGGTATGAGAGTCGACATCACCGAGGCTTCGAGGCCCGGGTAGTTGATGCCGCGCGAGGCATTGGCGCGGAACTCGACATTTTCCGATGACAGCAGCAGTCCGGCGTGAGGCGCTGTCGCGCTTTCGAAGACATTGTGATCGTAGGTGCGCACGCCGGCCGAAGGCGTCAGGGTCCAGCGGTCGTTGAGCACGAAGGCATGGCTGAGCGCAACATGCGGCGAGGTCACGCGCAGGGTTGGCGCATCGAACTTCGCAGGCACTGCCGGGGCGACGCGCTTGAAGTGCACCTCACCTTCGCTTTCGTCGATGTCGAGCCCCAGGGCGACCTCACCGCCTTGCCACGGGCGCAGTTGCTCTTCCCAGCGGATGCCCTGGAGGGTGAAGTCACTGATGGTGTCGCCGTCCAGCCCGGTCTGGTCCAGGGCCGCGCCACGGCCTTCATTGTGGTAGACCTTGAGGCTGCCATTGCCCCAGTCATGGTCGTGGTTCAAGGACAACGATGCCAAGGTTCCACGCGTGTTGAACTCACCGTTCTTTGTGTCCGGCAGGCCTTTCTGCCCGGGGTCGGACACCTGGTTGTTGGCATGCAGCACCAGCAGTCCCGTGCTCCAGTTGTCGTTCAGGCGATAGCCAAGGCGCGCCATGCCATTGTTCAGGCGACCGTCGCCGTCGCTGCGGTCACCGTCGGAGTGCGCCGCGCCCTGGGCCAGCAGATAGTCGAAGTTGCCTTCACGACCGATGAGGCTGGCCTGCTCGGTGGCGGTACGGAAACTGCCGCCCGTCAGTTGCAGTTCGCCATGCTGGTTATCGCCCTGTTCGGCCACCTTGGGCGTCAGGTCGATGGCGGCAAAGGTGTTGCCGAATTTCTGCGGTTGCGGGCCCTTGTAGACAGTGATGCTCTGCATGGCATTGATGGGCAGCAGGTCCAGCAGCGGGTGGCCCCAGACCCCCATGTAGAACGGCACGCCGTCAATATAAGTCTTGATCTCGCTGCCCGGCCGGCTGGCACCCATGCCCCGGATATAGACAGCTCCGCCTTCGGCGCCGCCAAACGAACCGACTGGGTTGAAGCGCGAAACGACCACCCCAGGAGTTCGGCGCAGAGCAGAAGACAGGTCTAGGGCATTGAGGTCGCGGATCTGCTCCTGACCCACTACGGTGGTCAGGCTGCCGAAGCGGTCGACATTGTTTTGGTCGATGACCGAGGTGCCTACGATCGGCGTTTCGGCCAGCTCGATGGTATTGGTTTCAGCCAGCGTGGCGCCACTGGACAGGGCAAGTGCGGCAGCGCAGCAGAGGGTTTTCTTCTTCATTCTCTGGGTATTTCCTGATGCTTTAAGTCAAGGCAAGCCATCGACGCGCACATGGCGGCATCCCCATGTGCTAAGAGCCAGGGCGCGGGATGGCGGTGGGACTGAATCAGGCCAGAGCGGGTGAGGCGCGAGGGTTGGCAGGCGGCCAGAAACGGCGTGGCCTGTTGTTGGGGGCGACCGGGAGAGATGTATCTACGACAGGTTGAGTGACAGGCAGGTTGGGCTGCAGGCTGCTGAAGGCAAGGCCTGTATGGCTGCAAAGCGGGCAGTCGAACGTAGCGCCGACCACCAGGCTATCGCCAAGCCATTGTTCGAAGCTGACCGAGCCGGAGGCCGCGCCTCCGTGGCCGCAGAACGCGCTACCCAATCCATTGAGCGTCAGACCGATCGCCTGGCCGTGCCCCATGCCACAGTGGAGCACGGTGAAAAACACGCTGGCATAGAGGAGCAAGGCAAGTGAGCGGCGACGCTCTGCTGATCGGTGCATATCCTTTGCTCGATGGCCGCTTTGGAGTGGGTCGATGCGGGAGTTTAGCAGTGCTCGCCCTTTACGTCTGGTGCGACAGCCTGCCGCACCAGACCGATCTCGACGTGGAATCTGATACCAGGATCACTTCGACATATAGTCGATCACTGCCTTGTAGTCGTCGGCCGTGCAGTCCATGCACAGGCCGCGTGCTGGCATGGCATTGAAGCCCTCGGTGACATGCTTGACCAGTACCTCACTGCCCTGCTCCAGGCGCGGCTTCCAGGCTTGGACGTCACCTTTCTTCGGTGCCATTGGCAATTGGCCGTTGTGACACATCTGGCAGGCGCGGTTGAACACCGCTTCCGGGTCCTGCGCCGCCTGTGCCAGGCCCGCGGCTACCAGGCAAGCGAGTACCACCAATGTTTTTTTCATGAATCGCCTCTCAGGTTTTCTTATTGGAAGAGCGGAGTGTATGAAGCTTGTCGCAGATGTCAGGTGCGACAGGGTGACGCACCTTTTCCGCTAGTAGCGAGCCTGTGCGGTGGGTTGGGAATGGATGAACGCCATGCGACAGACTGTCGCACCCCGGTATCGCTCACGAGATTGGCGTCGCTGAAAGAAGCCGGGACTGAGTCCAGCCCCGGTTCGGGTTTGTGTGGGATGTACACCGAGGTTGCTGTCAGGTGGCCAGCGACTTTACGCAAGTCAGGCGCGAGACCAGCAGATTGTCGGCATGGCGTTTCAGGGTGCGTACCACCAGGCAAGTGAACAACGGTTCGCACAGCACCAGTGGTAGGTACGACAGGGCGAACAGTGCCCAGTTGTGGAGCGGCGTCGGCTCCTCGCCCAAGGACAGCCAGAAACCCACCATGAGCACCACGCCCGCGTAGTACAGAGCGTCGAAGCGCACGACCTCGGCCCAGCGGATGCTGTGACCTCCCTCGTTGAAGAAGCGCCGACCGAGCGTGTAGTGGGCAGTGATCAGCGGCAGCATCAACGACAGCGAGTTCACGCCCAGATGCACCAGGTCCTGTGGCTCGAACAGCAGCCCCTGCAACAGCAGGCCTATGGCAAAGCCCAGCAGGGTGGGGACGAAACCAAACACGAAGTACACCGCTGAGGCACCGACGAAATGGAGCTCGGAGGCACCGACGGGAAGGTGGAAGACCTCCATGAAGATCGAGAAGAACACCGCCGCCAGGACGGTCTTGAGAATATCGTCAGGTCGCTTTAGCAGGCGTGGTGCAAAGACGGCCAGGGTGCCCAGGGCGGTGACGTTGGCGTACAGAACTTTCGCGGCGTTCAATACGCCAGGTTCGATATGCATCGTTGCTTCCTCCGAGTGATGCGATTGTGGAAAAGCCCATCAGGGCTTCCTGCGGCAGGTTTTGTCATGGTGGCCGGGCCTTCCCGCCGCTGCCGATTGCAGCGGCAGCGAGGGCTCGCCAAGTGCCCGCAGCCCTCAGCGGCGCGGCCGTATTCGCCATAGTCTGCGCCAGCCGAGCACGACGCCGCTGAGGGCGATGACCGTCCCGCCGAGGCTGAAGACAATGATCACACCCTCGCGCAGGGCAGCATGTTGAAGCAGCGGTTGCCAATCCCAACTGTGTAGCAGGTTGAACAGCCAGCGCCCGACGCGTTGCGTGCGATCGTGACTGGCGACCAGCTCCCCGCTGGCCGGGTCCAGGTAGATCCAGGTCCTGGCGGGATCCTCGAAGCGTAGCCGCAATACTGGCAGTGGCCGGACCTGGAAGCCATACATGCTCTGGGCATCGCGGGCGAAGTAATGGAAGTCGTAGTCGGTCTGCCAGTCGAGGCGCAGCGATGTGTGCGGCGCGATGGCTCGTGCTGCAGCTTCCAGTCGCGCCTCTGGCAACTGTCTGGCAGGAAGAGCGGCGGCCTCGAGGATCCGGCTGTCACCGACGGCATTGCGCGCCACCAGGTAGGTGCTCTCACCGAGACGCCACCATTGCAGCTCCACCGGCGTGAACGCGGCTTCACGGTCCAGGCTGGCCAGCGCCTGTTGTACGGTCTGGCCGATATCCGCAGCTCTTAGGGGGCCTTGTTGCAAGGCGCTCGTGTCCAGGCGAGAACGGCTGTCGGTCAGGCCCCAGGGGCGCATCGACATCAGCCCGCTGAACACCCATGTCACCACGACCACACCGAACAACAATCCGCCGATGTGGTGCCAGCGTAACCAGCCGCCCGGGTAGGGGCTGCAGGACCCGCTGCGGTAGCGCTTGCGCAAGCGAACCCGCATGACGCCGACCGTCATCCCCAGCAGCGCCATCAGCGTGCCCACCAGGGACAGGCCAATCACCAGCGTGCGCCAGCCATTGTCGAAGCCGAAGCCGCCACGCAACGGGTAGAGCCAGTGCAGCCAGGCGCCGATCCAGTTCCACACGCGCTCCTGCGCGGTGACATCGCGCACCACCTCGCCGGTCCGGCCCGACAGGTACAGCCAGGTACCCGCCGCGTCGCCGACTTCGATCCGCTGCAATGGCCTTTCGGCATCGAGCGCTCGGGAGTGGGTCCACATGTCTTCGTCGAGGCTGCCCCGGTACTGGAGTGGCGCGTCGCCGGCGTATTGCCGGGCACTGGCCAAGGCCCACGGTACATCGACGCTGGTCAGCGGCTCGCCGCTGGCGGCGTCGAGTGCCATGCGGCGACCATCGGCCAGGTCGAGCAGGTAGTACGGACGTCCGCCCAGGCTGCTCAGACGCAGTGCCTGCAAAGGTTCAAGGGCCCAGCGTGCTGGCACCTCGGCACAACAGCCCGCCGGCAGGGCTGGCAGGTGGGCCAGGCGCTCAGTCGGGGTCAGCTTGGGGTAGCCGACGTACAGCATGACCACCCCGGAGATGAACCACATCGCCATGAACAGGCAGGAGACGATGCCCAGCCAGCGGTGCCACAGATAGAGCTGGCGCTTCAGCTTCATCAATAGCGCCACTGCACAGCGACTTCCAGGCTGCGCGGTTCGCCCACGTAGTACTGGGTGTTGGTCTGGTGGATGAAGCGTGCATAGACCTCGTCAGTCAGGTTGCGCAGGCGTGCGCTGACCTGGACGTGCTTGTCCAGGTCATGGGTCATGGACAGGCCGTACAGCGTATAGGACGGCACCCACATGGTATTGGCGGTGTTGGCGTACACCGACGAGACATAGCGGGCATCGGCGCCGACTTGCCAGCCTGGGGCGAGGTCGTAGGTCAACCAGAGGTTGGCGGTGCGCTCGGGGATGTTCACTGGATTCTTGCCCTTGCGTGAGTACACCACGCCGCTGACGGTTTCGTTGAATTCGTCGTATTCGGCGTTGACCCAGCTGAAGTTGCCGGCGGCCAGCAGTTGCGGGGTGACCTTGAACGAAGCCGCCAGCTCGATGCCTGTGGACGTCTGCTGGCCGGCCTGCTCGGTGGTGTTGGGCACGGTCGAGGACGGCACTGAGATGTTCTTGCGCACGATGCGGTAGGCAGCCGCAGTCGCCGAGCCACGCCCATCAAGGAAGTCAAACTTGCTGCCGACCTCGACCTGGCGCCCGGTGCTCAGGTCGAAGTCGCCGACCTGGCTGATCGAGGCGCTGGTCAGGGTACCGCCCGGCGGCTCGGCCGAGGTGCTGTATTGGGTGTACAGGCTCAGGTTCGACGTCAGGTCGTAGACCAGGCCCAGGCGTCCGGTGATCGCGTCCCAGCGCCGGTCGAGGCTGGCACGGGCGACATGGTCGACGACATCGAAGTCGATATGGTCGTAGCGCAGGGCGCTGACCAGCGACAGTTGGTCGGTCAGGCGGGTACGGTTTTCGATGAATAGCGACGAGGTGTCGGTAGTGGTGCTGCGGCCTTTGCTGCGCGGCGCGTCCATGCCCGGGATATCGAGGAAGCGATCGGGGTCGAAGGCGTTCGGGTCGATCGTGTCGAAGGCGCCCTTGGACAGAGGGTAGTTGGTTTGCCGGTTGCGGTTGTAGTCCAGGCCGAAGGCCCAGTCGCTGGCCAGGCCGAACAGCTGGCCCTGATGGCTCAGGTCGATACGGTTGCCGTTGACCTCCTGGTCATGGCGCTGGCGGTAACCGCCGGATCGGGCGATGGCGCTGTTGTCGGCGTTGTAGCGATAGACCTCGAGGTTGCGGTAATCGCGCTGGCCGCTGTAGTGATAGAAGGTGTTATGCAGACGGGTGGCATCGTCGAAACGGTACTCGGTGATCGAACGCAGCCAGCGGGTGCGCTGTTCGTAGCGACCGTCTTCGACGTTGTAGTTGTTGAAGCGGTTGTGCTTGTCGATGTGCAGCTCGCCCACCAGCGGTTGCAGCACCGGCGTGCCCCAGTACGGACTGTCTTCCTTTTCCTCCAGGTATTCGATGGCCAGGGTATGGGAGAGCTGCTCGTTGATGTCGCTGAGCAAGGAAAAGGCAAGGTTGCCGGCACCGTTCTCCTGGCGGTCGATGTAGCCGTTGCTGTTGGTGCGGCTGTAGTCGAGGCGGGCATAGTGGCGCGGGCCGTCGCCATCGTTCAGCGCCTTGTTGAAGCCAACGGCGGTCTCCCAGGTGTCGTAGCGGCCATAGCTGACCCGGCCTTCGAAAGTGTCTTCATCACGATTGGCCAGCTTGGTAATGACGTTCAGGCTGCCGCCCACCGCACCGCTGCCATTGAGGAAGGACGACGGACCGCCGAGCAGTTCGACGCGATCGTAGATCCACGCCCCGACCGGGCGTGCCGCCCCCCCGTACTGCAGGTTGATGCCGTTGAACAACTGGCTGATCTGCGCACCGTTGAAACCGCGGTACGCCACATAGCCGCCCCAGCCGGGCGGCGCGGAGGCATTTACCCCAGGCAATGCATTGGCGGCATCCTGGAAGGTCCGCGCGCCAATGCGCTCCATGGTCTTGCGATCGGCCACGCTGACCGAGGCCGGGTTTTCCCGGGCGCTCAGGTTCAGGTTCGAACCGCTGTCGATGGGACGGTCGAGGTCGAGGCTGGTGGCTTGCTTGGCCTCGTCGGCAGTGGCACTCACGGTGCTGGTGGGCAGGGTCAGGGTATCGTCCTGCGCCCAGGCGCAGGATGCGCTGCCAACGAGCAGCGCCAGGGTGGTCATGCGAAACATAAGGGTTTCCAGGCTGGAAAGAGATCGGCACGCGACAGCCGACCGTCATCGACGGGCAGTGCGCAGCGTTTTCAGAGCACGGGAAACAGCGCGGGGGAAGCGCGGGGATTGAGCAAGGGCCAGCGTTGCCGGGGTAGTCGCCGCATCGGCTGGCGTGGCAGGGGGTTGATCGAGTCGCCAGCCAGCAGGGCGAGCAAACCGAAGAAGGCGACCAGCAGGGTAGCGCTGAAAAGGCTGGCGATCACGCAGTCGCTGGTCATCGGCAGCGGGTTCGAGCCCAGGTCCTTGTCACCCTTGAACGGGCTACTGCCGTCGATGGAGCAATACTCCCCGTCGTCCAGGCCGCTCAAGCTCAGGCCAGCCATCTGGCCATGACCTATGGCGCACAGCAATGAGCCGAACAAGACACTGAAATACAGCATCCAGGCGATCGGCGCTTTGTGGTGGCGGACCAGGCTCATGGAAAGACTCGAATTGACGAGAACAGGTTCGGGGGGCGGATTGTATCTATTTGCATCTAAAAAGCACTACAGGCCAAGAAAAACATCCGGGTGGATTGTAGGTGAGCGTTGCAGGGAGCCGATGAAGGGGCGGGGCATGCCAGCCAAATGAGCGCTGGCGAGTGCGATCAGTGCGACCGTCCGCCGCAGCCGTCGCGCGGTGCCCGTCAGTGATGGCCTCCGGTCCAATACACTGCGGCGCATTGCCGCAGGCCGGTGGCGCGATGCCGTCATGCTACTGTTCGGGCGCGACGTGAGGGTTCCCTGGCAGGTGACAACACGTTGTTAGCGCCGGGCTCCACAAGGACCCGGCATTTTCCGCCTGGGTCTCCTGGTCCGGCTGAAAGACGCCAGGCAGAGAGCTGGACAAGCAAAACAGCCTGGAACTGCACATGGTCAACTGGTTGGATCGCAAGTACCACGCTTTAGTGGGTACACCCAATTTCCATAATGTCCACGGCGAACCTCGCAGGTTCATCCTGAGCGTTCGGGGTGGCTATTGAACGGCCGGCAACCCGCCGGGCGCAACTGAGGCCTGGGGAATGGTAGTGCGCTGCGGCATGCGCAGAATTGCCTGGGAAAATGCCTGGGTAGCGGCATTGCTTGCCATCGTTCTCAAGATCACGACCATGCCGATGGCGGCCGCCTTCGGGGAACTGAGCCTGGAACAGCTTCTTTCGGGCAGTTATTGCTCGTCAAGCGGAGCGCAGTATCGCCCCCTGGCCGTCGACAAGGATGGCAGCGACAGTTCCAAGGGGGCCGACCAGGGCCATTGCTGCTGTTCCCAGGCTCATGGCCCGATGCCCTTGGCTCGGCCGCCAACCCTTCTGAAGTTAGCAATGACGTCGACGCGGTCGCAGGACGGCTGCAGCGCTTTCCAGCCGTCCCCCCGTGATTGTTGGCCAGCCTCGAATCCGCGGGCATCTCCGGTGCATGACGCTGCCTTTCGCAGAACTCGCCTGGAATGAGAAGCGCATCGCCGTGGGTGTCACACCGATCGGCCGATGCCACCCTTCGGTATTATCGAGACCTTTGAAATGGATGTATTGCAAGTCATGCGCGCTTTCCGTTGCGTCGTGCACACCGGAAGCCTGACCGCCGCCGCCGCACGGCTGGAGACCACCACCGCAAACATCTCGCGCATGCTCGCGAACCTGGAAGCTCACCTGCATATCCGCCTGCTCAACCGAACCACGCGTCGTATCGCTCTGACCGAAGCGGGCAAGCTTTACCTGGAGCGCTGCGAGCAGATCTTGAGTTTGGTGGAGGTCGCCGAAGATGAGGTGCAGCAACAGCACCGTCGTCCGGTTGGGCAGTTGCGGATTCATGCCATGCACGGCCTGGGGCAGAGCTACGTCGTGGACCTGATCAACCGTTATCGCCAGCGCTACCCGCAAGTGACATTCAACCTGACCATGTCCAATCACATGCCTGACTTGCTGGAGGAAGGCTATGACATGTCGATCCTTCTGCAGGACACGCCGCCAGTGGTGTCCTACGGTGTCAAGGAGCTGGGCGCCACGCACGGTATCCTGTGCGCCTCGCCGGACTATCTGCGGGTCGCCGGCACCCCTGAAACACCGGCAGACCTGCGCCAGCACGCATGTCTTGGCTTTTGTGATCCTTCCAGGTCAGCCGACGAATGGGTGCTTTACGGCCCGCGTGGCAGTGCGCATGTATCACTGGTCGATTCGCCGTTGCGGGTGGACTCCGAAGAAGCGATGCGGTCGGCGCTCACGTGCGCGCTGGGCATCGGCATGCTTCCGGCATATGCCGCGGCCCCGGCCTTGCGCAGCGGTGCCCTGGTGCAGGTACTGACCGACTATCGATCACGTCGCAGCGGTATCTATGCGGTATATCCCTCCGCGCAGCGCCCCGATGTCAGGACCAGCACCTGGGTTGACCATCTGGCCTGCCATCTGCCGGACTTGCTGGCGGGTGATGCAGCGCTCCTGTGCGCTTGAGCATGGCACAAGCGCCCGGTGCGACAGCCTGACGCACCCCTGCCAGGCTAACCGTTTGCGACAGAAGTCGTGGCCCCGGGTGTGGCGTATGGTCGCAGCATGGCCTGTGCAGCCATGAGTGCTACTGTTGTGGCCGGTCCGATGTTTTCCTTGGCAGGTTTTCATCGAACCGGTGAAGAGCCAGGCCCCAGGGCCTGGCTCTTCTTTTCTGCGCAAGGCCCGGAGCAGGACGGTGCTCAGCGGCAGCCGCTGGGTTTTCGCGCGATGATTTCGAAGAGGTGCCAGTGCTTCGGCCCCCGCAGGCTGCTGCCTTCATACTCCAGGGTATTGAAGGTGATGGGTTGCAGACCTTTCAATAAGGCGCGTACTTCGGCTTCGCTGTGGAAAGTCCTGGTGGAATCGTGGCTCCAGGCGTCACGGTCACCGAACAGTTGGCCGACGAACACCCCGCCAGGCTGCAGCGCAGCGACGACGAGTTGCCAGAAGTGCATGAAGCTCTCCGGATGACAGAACGGAAGTGCCATCCCGGCATGAATCAGTGAGGCCTCAGGCAGTTGCTTGAGCGTTTCGAAGCGCTCATGCATGACCTGCAGGCTGCCGGGTGCGAATCCGGCTCCGATCACCTGCACTCGTTGAACCGCCTGCAGAGCCTGGTCGATCGCCAGCACCCTCCAGCCGGCTTGCAGCAGTGCGCGGGTTTCATTGCCTGCGCCGCAGCCGAGATCTATCGCCTGCTTGCAGGGCGCCGGGTCCACGTTGTCCATGGCGGTGCGCAGCAGTGCCGATGCGGGGCGGTTCTCATGATGTCGATAGTAGGTTGCCCATGATGCGGCTCCTTGCGACTCGTTGGCGGACATTCCCTTTCTCCCATGGCCAGGCCGTCTCGCATAAGCATTCACGGCCGTTTCTCGAATTACAACGACTGGAGAAACTCCAGCAGTGCCTTGCGCTCCACCCGGGTCATGGCTTGCACCGCCTTGCGCGACCCGGCGGCTTCGCCGTCGTGCCATAGAATGGCCTCCAGCAGTGTGCGCGCCCTTCCATCATGCAGGAGTTGGCTATGACCACTCACGGCTTGTGTCAGGCCGACGCCCCATAGCGGCGGCGTTCGCCACTCGCGTCCGGAAGCCTGGAACTCGGGGCGGCCGTCGGCCAGGCCATCGCCCATGTCGTGCAGGAGCAAGTCGGTATAGGGAAAGATTCGCTGGCCGGAAAGCTCGGGAACCGGGTGCTGCCCGGTCACATAGGAGGGCCGATGGCATTCTGCGCATCCGGCGCGATGGAACAACGCCTTGCCCTGAAGCACCCCTTGGCTGTCAGCCCCCCGACGCGCGGGGACGCCAAGGGTCTGTGTATAGAACAAGACGCTGGCCAGTACCTTGTCCTTGACTTCCGGCACGCCTGCAGAGGGTGCATTGCGGCAGTCGGGCTGACGCGTGGTGCAGTCATCCGAGGGAATCAATGTACTGGTCAGCCCCATGTCGCCGGCGAACGCATGGGCATTCTGCTGGTTCAGGTTGGGCTGGCCGGCCTTCCAGCCGAAACGGCCGCTCACCGTTTTCTGCAAGGCATCGTCCCAGACCCGGTTGAGATGACCATTGACCTGGCTGCCGCTGGCCATCTGGCGGATGACGTTGTCGCGCAGGTCTTCCTCGTCGATAGCCTCCAGCAGCCCAAGCCCGATCATGGGCGGGGCCACCCTTAGCGACATCAGGGTGTGGGGATGGAAAGGCCCATAGCCTGGTTCTTCGATGGTAAAGCGCGGTTTGCGTAGTTCCACCTGCTCGTTGTCAGCCAGATCCACCTTTACCGTGCTGTAGCCAAGGGATACTCGCCCCTCGGGCGCATGGCCTTCGATGGCCATGTCCTGCAGTTGTCCGCCGTAGGTCGGTTCCGGCACCACGCCGAGGCGCTTGAGCAGATCCTTGTCCGTGGGTTGCGCCGGGATCGACAGCCGCACCAGCGAGGAGAGTGCCGGGCCGGTGCCGTGTTCGGTGGGTGGAGCACCTCGACCATCCTTGATGTGGCAGCTCTGGCAGGTGTCGGTATTGAACAGCGGGCCGAGGCCTGTACGCCCTCCAGTGGTCACCCCATGGGCGTCGACGGCCGGACGCCATGCCCCACGGAAAAAGGCGTTGCCGACGAAAAAGTCCATGCGTCGTAACGGCGAGAGGTTTGCCGCCGGTATGGAGAAGGCGTCCTTGTCGTCGCGATGGACAGTGGTCGCGCCGCCAGAAAGCGGCTCGCCAGGGTCGAGCCTGGCGAAGTCGTCGGCGTTATTGCAGGCACACAGCAGACAGGCAAGAGCCAGGGGGATCGTCAGGAGGGAAATGCGCATGGAGGCGTCACAACTGCAAGCGTGGCCGGAAATTCTAGCAACCGGCCTCGCGCCACCAGGACTGCGACAACCCGCCGCACCGGCGCCTGTCCCGGCTTCTGGGAGGCACGTGCCGCCGGCATGCGGTCGGATGTCGCAGATGGCGCGGGTATCCCGCGCCAGTGAGCCCTCCGCAGGCCTAGCCCGCGTCCTCGCCCGGGTTGGGGGTCGAGGCGATGTCCTGCATCAAGGCTCGCCGGACCATGCGGTCCTCGGTGAGTTCGAACCACATACCGTTGAGGACGGCGAACGCGGCTGCCAGCGGCAGTCCGAGTAACCAGGCGAAATACCACATGTCGATGCTCCTTTGAATCAATACGCGTGATGACTGCCGTTCTCGAGGGCCTTGACGTCCACCTTGCCCCACAGCACCCGATATACCCAGGCTGTATAGGCAATGATCAGTGGCATGAAGATAAGCGTGCAGACCAGCATGATGAACAGGGTCAGGTGGCTGGAGGACGAATCCCATACGGTCAGGCTGAAGCGTGGGTCGAGAGAGGACGGCAGGATGAACGGAAACATCGAGGCGCCCACCGATATCACGATGCCGCTGATGCCCAGGCTGGTTGCGAGGATGGTCGCGATATCACGACGTGCACGCATCAGCACGAAAGCGAGGACCAGGCCAACGAACCCCGCGGCCGGTGCCAGCACCGTCCAGGCGTGTTCGCGATAGTTCTGCAACCAGGCGCCTGGCGCTACGGCTGCGGTCTTGAACAGAGGATTAGAGGGGCCGGTCGGATCGATGGTGGAGGTGATGGCATAGCCCTGCACGCCATACCACAGCACAACACCTGCTGCAGCGTACAGGGCGATGCTCAGCAGGACACTGGCGCTGCCAAGCGCACGGGTGCGCTCCGCCACGTCACCTTCGGTCTTGATCCGCAGCCAGGCAGCACCATGGGCTACCAGCATGCTCACCGACAGCAGTCCGCACAGCAGCGCGAACGGGTTGAGCAGATCGAAGAAGCTTCCCTCGTAGAAGATGTACATCTCCGGGGTCAAGCGAAACGGTACGCCCAGCAGAACGTTGCCCACTGCCACGCCGCACAGCAGCGCCGGAACGATACCACCGAAGAACAGCAGCCAGTCCCAGGTCTGGCGCCAGGTTCGCGAGCTGCGCTTGCTGCGGTACTTGAACGCCACGGGGCGAACGATCAGGGCTACCAGCAGCAGGAACATGGCCAGGTAGAAGCCGGAGAAAGACACGGCATACAACTGGGGCCAGGCGGCAAATATCGCTCCGCCGCCGAGGATCAACCAGACCTGGTTGCCTTCCCAAGTGGGGCCGACCGCGTTGATGACCACGCGCCGTTCGGTATCGGTCCTGGCAACGAAGGGCAGCAAGGTGCCGGTTCCCAGGTCGAAGCCGCCCATCACGGCGAAGCCTACCAGCAGCACGCCAAGCAGTACCCACCAGATCAGGCGCAGGGTGTCATAGTTCAATAGCTCATGCAGGATCATGCTTCACTCCGCGGGTGCGTAGAGGGGTTGACGGGTCGCCACGCTGGCAAGTGTCGGGGCCACGACCGAGACCTGTTCAGGCTCCAGTTCCGGGCCCTGCCTGACGGCCTTGAACATCAGCTTCATTTCGACGACGAACAGCACGCTGTAGATCGCTACGAAGCCTGCGATGCTCAACAACAAGGTCTTGATGCCCAGGTTGGACACGGCCATGGCGGTGGGCAGCACGCCTTCGATCACCCAGGGTTGGCGTCCGTACTCGGCCACCAGCCAACCGGCCTCGATCGCCAGCCAGGGCAGCGGAATGGCCAGCACGGCCAGTTTGAGCAGCCAGCGATGCTGCTCCAGACGGTGACGGGCAGACAGCCAGAAAAATGCAGCCGTCAGGGCGATGAACAGCATGCCCAGGCCGACCATCACCCGGAACGACCAAAACAGCGGACCGACGTGAGGCACGGTGTCCCAGGCGGCCTTGGCGATTTGCTCATCGCTGGCCTGGCGCGGATCGTCGAGATAGCGTTTGAGCAGCAAGGCATAACCCAATTCGCTGCCATTGGCCTCGAAGGCCTCCTTCAACGCTGGATCGAGGTTCTTGGTCGAGCCCGCCGCACGAATGCGCTCTAGCGCGTCGTAGGCCTGGATCCCCTGGCGGATTCGCGCCTCGGCGCGTTTGACCAGGTCGTTGATACCAGGCACTTCTTCTGTCAGCGAGCGGGTGCCGATCAGGCCCATGACCATGGGGATGTGTATGGCGTAGTGGGTCTCGCGAGCATCCTGGTCAGGAAAGCCGAACGCTGTGAACGCGGCCGGTGCCGGTTCGGTTTCCCACATGGCCTCGATGGCGGCCAGTTTCATTTTCTGGTGTTCGTTGGACAGATAGCCGCTTTCATCGCCAAGGACCACGACCGAGAGCGACGAGGCCAGGCCGAAGGAGGCGGCGACTGTCATCGAGCGCTTGGCCAGATCGACATGTCGCCCCTTGAGCAGGTACCACGCGGATATGCCGAGGACAAAGATCGCGCCGCAGACATAGCCGGCCGACACTGTATGGACGAACTTGGCTTGCGCCACCGGGTTGGTCAGGACCGCGAAAAAGTCGTTGACCTCCATGCGCATGGTTTGCGGGTTGAACACGGCGCCGACCGGGTTCTGCATCCAGCCATTGGCGATCAGGATCCACAGCGCCGAAAAGTTGGTGCCGATTGCCATCAGCCAGGTGGCTATCAAGTGCTTGACCTGGGTCAGCTTGTCCCAGCCGAAGAAGAACAAGCCGACGAAGGTTGCCTCCAGGAAGAATGCCATCAGGCCCTCGATGGCCAGCGGTGCGCCGAAGATGTCGCCGACATAATGGCTGTAGTAGCTCCAGTTCATGCCGAACTGGAACTCCATGACGATCCCGGTGGCCACGCCCATGACGAAGTTGATGCCGAACAGGGTCCCCCAGAACTTGGTCATCTGGCGCCACACGACTCGCCCGGTCATCACATAGATGGTTTCCATGATGGCAACCAGAATGGATAGCCCCAGGGTCAAGGGCACGAACAAAAAGTGGTATAGCGCTGTGAGCGCGAATTGCAATCGCGACAGGCTGACGATATCCAGCTCCATCTTTTCTTTCCTCTATTCAGGTCAAACGGGTTTTCAGTCAGGACGAAGCTCATCCAGGGCTGCCTCGAATCCAGGGCTGCCTCGTCGTACTTCACGGATGATGCGGCCGTGTTCCAGCACTACGAGGCGGTCGGCCAGCGCGGCTTCGCGACGTAAGTGCGTGGCCAGCAGCCAGGTACGGCCTGAGCCCTGTTCGGCGAGCCGGGCCAGTACTTCCTCGGCGGTTGACTTGTCGAGTCCTTCGGTGGGCTCGTCGAGCAGCCACAGCGCGCGGTTGCGCAACAACAGGCGGGCCAGTGCCAGACGTCGGGCCTGTCCGGCGGAAAGGCCGAGTCCGCCATCGCCGAGGCGCGTCTCCAGTCCATCTGTCAGGCCGGCCACCGCATCGACCAGGCCGGCGGTGCTCAGCGCCTCCGACAGGGCGGCGTCTTGAGCATGCGGCGCGGCGAGCAACAGGTTGTCGCGCAGCGTGTCGTTGAACAGCTCGGTGCGCTGGGTCAGCCAGGCGTGGTCGATCAGGCGCAACTGTCCAAGACGTGGTTGCAGTTCCCCAGTCAGGACCGCCATGAGCGACGACTTGCCCGCGCCGCTGTGGCCGACCAGCGCGACCCGCTCGCCCGGCACGATAGACAGGTGGATGCTGTGCAGGCAGTCGTGTTTCGCGCCGGCATGGCGGACATGGACATCGTGCAGTTCGAGGGCGAATTGAGCGCTGGGAGCCGATCGCTGTGGTGGCCGGGCGATGCCGCTGTCATCCGTCAACTGGGGTGCCAGACGCCGCGTCGCCAGCGAGGTTCGCGCCAGTTCGAGGGCGCCTCGACGCAACGCCCCCATTGGTTCGCCAAGCGTCAGAGCCAGAAGGACGGCCAGCACCGCCACAGGAACGCTGGCGGCCCCGGTCGTCACCAGCCAGCCGGTGGCAGCCAGGGTCCCTGAAAGCAGCGTGCTGCCGAGCAGCCCGAAGGTCATTCCGGCGCGAGTATCGAGCTGGTGCAAGCGGTCTTCCTCGTGGGCGAGGCGTTGGTCGATACGACCCAATGCGCGGCAATGATCAGCCAGTTGGCCTGTCATCAGCAGGTCGGTCTGGCCGGATAGCAGGTCGGCGGTCAGGCCGCGTAGCCGTTCGACCAGAACGGCTCGCCTGCACGCCGGGCTTCGCCCAGCGATCCACAGGTAGCTCAGCGTCGGCAGCGCGGTCAACGCCAGGGCCAGGAGCGTCGTCAGGGCCAGGGCCGGGCTGATCAACGCCAAGGCCAGCGTCGCGGCGAGGCTGGCGATCAATGCACTCAGCAGCGGAATGCACAGGCGCAGGTATAGCGAGTCCAGCGCGTCGATATCGCAGGTCAGCCGAAACAACAGGCGGCTGGGTCGCAGCGCGAGGGCCCGAGCCGCCAGTGGCGTGGCCCAGGCGCGAAACAACCGCACGCGCAGTACCGCTACCGCCGCGAGGGTGGCGTCGTGGGTGATCAGGCGTTCGCCATAGCGCGAGAACGTGCGCCCCAAGGCGAACAGGCGAATGCCGGCTGAGGGCATGAACACGTCGAATGCCAGGGCGGTGGTGACACTCAAGCCAGCGATGGCAGTAGCGCTGATGAACCACCCCGACAGACCGAGCAGGGCCATGCCGAACAACACTGTCACTGCCGAGAGGAGCACACCGGCTTGCAGGGGGCGTCGCTGCAAGCGCCAGAACAGTTGCAGGACCGTGAACCATTGCCGGTCTTTCAGACCACGGAACATGGCGTTTCCTCGATGCAAGGTGTGGCACGTGGGGAATGGGGCGCGGGGTCGATCGAGATCTGTCGCGCCATTGCGGCGATCAACAGAGGGTCATGCGTGGCGACCACGAGTGTCTTGTTCCTGGCGATATCCAGCAGGGCCGCAGTGACGGCGGCGGCGGCCTGGCGATCAAGATGCGCCGTGGGTTCGTCGGCAAGGATCAGTTCCACTTGCGGATCGAGGGCGACACGGGCCAGGGCCAGACGGACGTTCTCCCCACCGGACAGCCCTACGCCGCCTTCCCCGAGGAAGGTACCGGCGCGGGCACTCTCGACCTGGTCCAGGCAGGCGCTGGCGAGCGCTCTATCGACCGCCTCGCGGCTGAAGCGGCGTCCCAGCGTTACATTTCGAGCAATGCTGGCGGCGAACAGGTGAGGTTGTTGGCCGACCCAGCCGATGCGCGTGTCGGGCACGCTGATCCGAAGCGTTCCCGTCTGGATCGGTAGCAGCCCTGCCAGTGCCGCCAGCAGGGTGGACTTGCCACTGCCGCTGGAGCCGGTCAAGGCCACCCATTCGCCTTTGGTGACGACCAAGGACAACCCCTCGAGGACCGGTTGTGCCGCGCCGGGATGACGCAGACTGACCTGATTGAGCAAGACGAGCGGTTGCGTGGCGTTACTCTGAGCATGGCGGACGCCCGATGCAGCGCTGGCGAGTTCGCTGCCGCGCAGGCTCAAGCCGTGCAATGCTTCCAATGCGCTGACACCGGTGGCGCGGTCATGCCAGACCGTCGACAGTTCGCGCAGCGGCTCGAAGAACGCGGGGGCGAGCAGCAGGATGAACAACCCCTGGCCCAATGTCAGTGGCGTGCCCCAGGTCCCGTAGGGTACCTGGCCGAGGAGATGGAAACCGATGTACACAGCCACCAGCGCCACGCCAAGCGCGGAGAACAGTTCGAGTACCGCCGAGGATAGAAAGGCAATGCGCAGTACCCGCATGGTGCGCTGGCGCAGTGACAGTACCGCGGCGTCCAGTCGGCTTGCCGTGAGGGGCACGGCATCGAGTGCGCGCAGGGTAGCCAGGCCCTTGAGGCGGTCGAGCAGGAAGGCGTTCATGCCACCGTGCTCCAGCAACAGCGCTTCGCTGGCCGATTTGGCACGCCAGCCAACCAGGGCCATGAACAACGGGATCACCGGTGCCGCAACCAGCAGGACCAGTGCGGCAATCCATGAATACCAGGCCACTGCCGCCGCCATCAGCCATGGCTGCACCATCAGTTTCTGCCGTACGGGAAGGTAGCGCACCAGGTAGGGCATGATGGATTCGGCTTGTTCGGCGAGGACACTGGCGGCCTCGCCTGCCGGAACGCGCCGGGTGTCGAGCGGCGAGCGTGCAGCGAGGGTGGACACCGCCTGCTCCCGCAACACTGTCAGGTACGCGCGGGCTTTGTGGAACAGGCGCCGCGAGGCCCATGCCTCGGCAAGAGTGCGGATCACACCTGTAAGCAGCAACGCCAGGGCCGCCGGCCAGACACCCGCCATGTCCTGTCCTTCCAGCAAGTTCTGCGCAGCCCACGCGATGCTTGCGGCCTGAATGACCCACAACAGCGAAGCTGCGACATGGACCGCGCTAGCCATGCGGTCAGCTTGGTACTGACCTGTGGCGACATGGGGCTGGCGGGCGGCGGGGACCGTTTGAAGGCGCGACACGAATGACCTCGAACATCTCAAAGGCACAGGGCGGAGAAGGCTGCGTATGGTGAGCGCACTCTAGGGAGGGGTCTTTTCTTGCTCAACCGCGACCATCTGCCGCATATGGCTATCTGAAGAAGGTGAGCGTCCCCGGCGCTGGAACTGATCCGTGCATCTGTGCCGCTTGTTGCCAGGGGACTGCGGTGGTCTGTCGCAGGGAAGTGAGGAGCAGTTGCCGTGCTACGTTAACCCTGACCCGGTGCTCAGACCCTGGCAGGCTTTCAGCGGGTGAAAAAAAGGCCGGGACGCTATGCCGTCCCGGCCTTTGCTCCACGCTTACCACTAGTGTGGTTCAACCACAGGCTTCACCCATGACTGGCCTGCGCAAGTGCGGCCGCTTTTCTACTGAAGTCCGCGACCAGCTCGATCATCGCCGCCTTCACGCCTGCCGGTGCCGTCTTCATGGAGCCAGCGTTGAACGGCGGCTCGGGGTCGTATTCGCTCATCAGTTGCGTGCATTCGGCGTAGGTTTGGTCGCGCAGTTCCGCCACCATCGCCAGGCCGAAGTCCAGACCGGCGGTGACCCCGGCACCGGTGATCCTGTTGCGGTCGCGGACCACCCGCGCCTCGGTCGGGATTGCGCCGAATCCGGACAGCACGTCCCGGCACGACCAATGCGAGGTTGCCTTGTAGCCTTTGAGCAATCCGGCCGCCCCGAGAATCAGCGAGCCCGAGCAAACGCTGGTGATGTATTTGGCGCGGGCACCGCGGTCGGCGAAGAACGCCAGGGTGTCCGGATCCGATGCCGCAGCCAGGGTGCCGTCGGTGCCGCCGGGGGCAAACAGCACCGTCAGGTCGCGCGGGCAGGTTTCGAAGGTGGCATTCGGAACCACCGTCAGACCTGCATCACTGGTCACCGGATCGAGGGTTTTGGCGACGATGTGAATCTGTGCGCCCATCAGTGCACCGAACATGCAGTGCGGACCGATCAGGTCCATGACGGTCATGCCGGGGTACACCAGCATGCCGATCTGCTCGTCGCCCATCCATTTCACCTTGTCCATCTCGGGGCCCATGCTCGGAATGGGGTGTGCATGGGGCATGGGCTCGCTAGCACTGGCTGCCAGGGCGGAATTGCTCATCAGAGGCGCAAGCAAAGCGCCGAGCATGAGGGTGCGGCGTTGGTTGTCGATCATGGCGAGGTCCTTAGAAGCGAGCGCTGAGGGTGACGTAAGCCGAGCGCGGTTGCGTTGGCAGCACCAGTGGCGAGCCCAGGTACTGATAGGTCTCGAAGACCTTGCGTCCGGTCAGGTTCACGCCTGACAGCGACACGCTGTAGCGGTCGAAATCGTAGGAGGCCTGGGCATCCACAAGTGCGTAACCGGGTACCGAGACGGTATTGGGCAGGGTCAGTTCGCGGGCACTGAGCGCGGTGACGCCGGCACCGAAGGACAGGCCTTTGGCGACCCCATCGAGAATGCGATAACGGGCGGCCAGGCGACCACTATGTTTCGGAACACGTGGCAGTGCGTCACCGACCGGAATCGAATTGTCTTGCCGCACCTCGGCCTGGGTGTAGGCGTAGTTGGCGAGGATCGACACTGCTGGCGTCGGCTCCCAGGTTAGATCGGTCTCGAAGCCGCGCGCCCGCTGCTCGCCACTCTGAACGCTGTAGCCCATCACCGCATTGGCCGGGTCGGGGTCTGGCGTGGCAACGTTGCGTCGAGTCTGCTCGAAGAGCGCGAGGGTGCCGGACAGGCCGATATCGCTGAAGGCCAGTTTCAACCCGCCTTCATAGTTGCGAGAGAGCTCGGGCTTCGGTGCTTCCAGGCCGGTGAAGTTGAACGCACCACGAAAGCCTTCCGAGTAGGCGGCGTACAGCGCCACGCTGTCGGTCAGATCATAGGTCACGCCCAGGCGTGGGGTTGCCCGGTGGTAGCGCTTGTCGATGTCGCCAACGACGCCTTCCTGTTGCAGGCTGATGCTGGTGAAACGCAACGATGCCAACAGATGCCAGCGTCCGTAGGTGGCCTGGTCCTGCAGGTAGAGCGCGCTGGTTTTGTAGTCGTTGGTGGTTGCGCTGCCCGCCGAGAGCACCGGGGTAGTGCCATAACGGAAGTCGTAGACGGGATTGGCCAAGTCCAGCTCGCCGGCATATTCGGCACCGGACATGGCTGACCAGAAATGGGTGTCGTCGTAGGTCGCGCCCACCAGGAACTCATGTTGCCCGCCGAGGGCGTCGACGTTGAAGGCCAGGTTGGCATCGAGTGTGCTCTCGCGGATGCTGCCTGGCAGGTAGAGCTTGTAGATCGAATAGGTAGTTGGCGCACCTATCGGATCAGTCGCGCCCAGTGCCCAGCTACCGTAGTCCCGCGCCTGCATTTCATAGTACTGGCCGGTAACGGTCAGGCGCGTGTTGTCGTTGAAGTGGTGGGTCAACTCCGCCGTGCTCAGGCGATTTTCGACAGTGGTATCCGGCTGACCATGGCCTGCACCTGGGAAGGCATCGCGATCGATCTGCCCGCGCAGTGCTTGTTCAGCCGGCAACCCCGAGTACTCCAGCTGACTGCGCTTGTCGTACTGGCCGCGTAGCAGCAGCTCGGTGTCGGGAGACAACTGGAAAGCGATGCTTGGCTGGATCGACCAGCGCTCGCCGTTGACCTGATCGATCCAGCTGTCGCTCTTCTGGTACTCGGCGGACAGGCGAGCGGCGATGTTGTCGTTGATCGGGGTGTTCAGATCGATTGCAGGGTTGATCGTATCGAAGCTGCCGGTTCGCATGGAGAGGAATGCGCTCGGCTCAGCCTCGGGGCGTTTGCTCACCACGTTGATCAGGCCACCCAACGGGGCACCCAGCCCACCGCCATACAGCGTAGAGGTCGGCCCTTTGAGCACTTCGACTCTGTCCACGCCAATCATGCTGGTGGGGTCCATGTACGCTGCGGTGCCGCCGAAAGCCGGCATACCGTTCATGTAGATCTCTGCCGGGAAGCCCCGCACGATCGGTTGAGTGAACAGCGTTTCCTCCGGCTTGGTCGGGCGCACGCCAGACACGTTGAGCAAGGCATCGCCCAAGGTGGCACTGGCTTGCTCCTCGATCAATGAACGGGTAACCACCTGGACCGATTGCGGCACTTCCTTGACTGGCGTACTCGTGCGGGTGGCGGACGTTGAATTGGGTTCGCTATAGCTGGTGCGCTGCCCTCTGACGATGACGGGCTCCAGCGTCCAGCTCGCTGTGCTTTTCTGCTCAGAGGGAGTGGCAGCGGCTGCAACATCGCTGGCCAGTGCGACGTTGTGCAGGCTTAGGCCCGCTGCCAGGCACACGGCGTGGCGGAGAAATGGAAATTGGAGTGAGATGGGAGGCAAACGCATGGCAGGCTCTATGAGGACGGAATAAGACAGGCCGGCCTTTGCTGCGTTTAGCAACTGACGTAGTTACGTACTACTTGCCAACCTCGCGGGGCAATGAGTCTAGACACGGTTGTAGGAACAGCGTGACTGCGACAATCAACCGCAGGCCGGCATGTGAATGCCGCCTGGTACCGTTCAGCCTGGCCTCCAACCAATACCCCTCCAATACTGTGGCAGGTTGTCGCACCTAAAACTGGAGAGGTGCGAAGACTGCGGGAAAGTGCCTTACAGTTTCCGGTAGCCGTAAAAAACCGAAGACGATTGATCATGTACTGACGCGTGTCTTTTTTAAGTGCTGACCACTCGATAGCCGGAAAATACCCGGCTATTTCAGAGCATCCTAAAGTAATCGCTGCTGAAACTGGTTTGGAGCACAAGCCCACTGTGGACGGACGTCGCGTTGCAGGTATCTACAGTCGTTCTGTCCACCTCTCCAGCGGACGCTATGCAATGCTCAGTGATGGAAATGGTTTCAGCTTGGTACCGTGGCGGCCGCTGATTGAACAACGATTGGGACAGCAACTGACCGTGACAGTGCGAGGCAGTAGCGTGTCGTGGGAGTTGGGAAGGCAGCACGGGATTTGAATGTATTCAAATAGCGATGTGCTGATATTTCCAGTTCTACTATTTATTAAATGCGTTTTCGGAAAAATAATCAATGAATGCACGCAACTTTGGGTTTCGATGTCTACTGGAAGGCCAGAGAAGCTGAAAGGTTCCTTCCCACTTCACATATTCTTCCAGAATGCTGACCAATTCCCCGCTTCTGATTCGCTCTCTAACAAGGAAATCAGGAAGGCAAGCCAAACCTTTGCCTCTGAGTGCCAAATTCATCCTCGCTTCGGTATTGTTGCAGACGATGGTTTCCTTTAGCCTAACTTCCTGTTGCTCAGGAAGTTCTAATGGCCAAACTTCCGTTTTTCCGCTACTCGGAAACCTGTATTGAATGCACTCGTGCTTCTCCAGTTCCAATGGCGATGTTGGGGCTGGATTTCTCGAGAAATATGTGGGGGATCCTACTATGCGCATCTCGTAATTTGACAAGAATCTGGAAGTCAGTCTTGAGTCAGATATTTTTCCTGTGCGCGCAACAATATCGAAACCTTCGTCAATAACATCGACGAGTCTATCTGTGAAGTCAATTTCCAAATTTATTTCAGAAAACTCCTCTGTGAATCCATCTATAACAGATAGAAAGTAGTCACCAAGATTTGGAAGACTTATTCGGAGTCTTCCGCGAGGCGTTTCTGAAACTCTTGCTAGCTCGTTCCTCGCTTCGTCCAATTCATCAAGTATGCATCGGGAACGCCCAAGGAACATAACCCCTTCTGACGTCAAGCTGATGCTTCTGGTGTTTCTGTGCAGAAGTTGGGCGCCAACGCTTTCCTCAGTTCGGCTAATTAATTTGCTAACTGCGGAAGGAGAAAGCCCTAGGTTACGAGCCGCTGCGGCAAAGCTCTTTGTCTCAGCCACCTGCACGAATGCCTGAATTCCTGCGAGCAAATCCATTTTCAACCCCCTTTTCTTATCAGTATCCGCTTCAGCTTGCTGAGGACGCCGACACTGAGTTGCCAGGACAGCTGCAGAGGACGCTTGTGTTGCCTGCAACTGCAAAACATTTCTTCATCTCACGGCTAGAAAATTCAAACAAATCAATAAGATACGATCAATTGGTGAATTTTCTTCACTTCTGTTCTGAACTATATCCTATTTTTCACTCAAGGGTCAGGGCCTACCATACTGAGCTGAGCAGAGGTGGCTTTTTCTTACTTCAAAAGTAAGCAAACCACATCGACAACTGAGTGGTTGAGTGTTGTCTTGACCAAAACTTCGTGAAATTGGAGTGTTCTAATGAATCCAAGCAGAGCTTTATTCTTTATAGCGCTGGGGTTATTTGGCGTATTTACCGTTGAGTTCAGCGTTATCGGGCTTTTGCCAACTGTCGTTAAACGCTATGAGGTGACCGTTGCGCAAGCAGGGTCCCTTGTCAGTTTGTTTGCGGCTATTGCTGCTATTGGTGGCCCCATCATGGTTCTTTGGCTATCAAAATACAATCGCAAGACAGTTCTTATCGTCTCACTTTTGGTTTTTTCTCTTTGCAGCGTACTTTCTGCATGGGCGCCAAGCTTCAACTCTTTGATGGTGCTTCGTGCTGTGCCAGGATTGATTTTGCCTGTCTTCTTCTCGCTAGCATTTGCTGCTGCTGTTGCGCTTTACCCTCCGGAGCGGGCTGCACATGCGACATCCATGGCACTAATGGGTGAAAGTATTGGATTGGTTTTTGGTGTTCCAATTATTATATTTTTTGAATCAAAATTTTCTTACGAAGCATCGTTCCTCTTCTGCGCATTCGTGTGTGTTATCGCAGCTGCCGGGCTGTCATTGCTTCCGAATATGCGCAGCTCAACTCAGAAGAAAACTAGCCATAGCGCATTGGTGATTTTGAAGAAGCCAGTTCTTTGGTTGGGACTTTTCGCAACAGTGGCTGTTCTCTCTGCAATGTTCGCCGTTTATAGCTACGCAACTGAATATCTGTCTCAAATGGGTGTTGAGGCAGAATCAATTAGCTTGCTCATGATGGTATTTGGCGTTGGCGGGCTCGCTGGCAATTTTGTGGCGGGAAAATCTCTTGCCAAGAACATCAAGCTGACGGTGGTTTTATACCCCATAGTCCTCGGAGCCGCATATTTCCTTTTGCATATGTTTGCGAGTCCTACATTTTTCTCGATGGCACTACTCTGCACGATTTGGGGTGCGGCGCACACAAGTGGCCTAGTAGTGAGTCAATTCTGGGTGGCTTCTTCCGCCGGTGAGGCTCCTGAGTTTGCGACGAGTCTGTTTGTGTCTGCGGCCAATGTGGGCGTGACTCTTGGTGCAACGGTTGGTGGTTCATTCATCACCAAAATGGGAATGGAGGGGCCGGTGTGGGCAGGGTGGATATTCTCTGCTTTGGCACTCATCTTTTTTGTCGCCTCGCTAGGCTATGCACGGCGCCAAGCGCAATTCTCCAGTGCCACGTGCTAGCGACAGGTCGGGAGGACGCAGACAGGGCCACGTGAGCACACATGTCACCCGTCGAGCCCGCCTAGGCCCCTTGTCATTGACTGACATGGTCCTCCCGCTCACCTCCGAGGGCGAGAGTCCCGCGCCCTCTGGCGTCGGCGAACTGCTTCAAATACGCGATCCGGTATGACGCCTAGGAGGGTGTAGACAAAATCAAGTAGTCAGCCGACGGGCCAGCATGCGAGCCTCAGCCAGCCATACCCATGCGGCACTTACATTGAGCAAACGATCATGGTGCATGATCAGCCGCCTGGCCCGCTCATTCCAGGCGTGAGTTCGCTCCACTACCCAGCGCTTGGGCATAACCACAAAACCACTCGGTGCTGGCACTGCTGCGAACAGGTCGCCTTGTTCTGAATGCCATTTCCCGGTACGGCGATTATTCGGTCCCCTTATGACCTGAACCTGGACAGCGTGAATGTCTTGCGTCCGCTGAGCCCACTTTCCGGCGTAGGCACTGTCAACGAACAGAGTATTCACGGATGGGTACTTGCCCATCGAGGATGTCACCGCGTCGTCCGCTGCGTCTCGATCCTGCACGCTGGCGGCACTGATACTCACCGCCAAGAGCAAGCCCAGGGTATCAACGACCAGACTTCTCTTGCGTCCTTTTACCTTTTTGCCGGCGTCGTACCCACTCTCCCCACCCTGAGGAGAGCTACGCGTTGACTGGGAATCGAGAACCGCGGCTGACGGCTTTTCATCACGATTCATCCGCTCTCGCCATTGGGTACGAAGCCGGTCGTGCATTTGCTCGAATTTGCCCTGAGCGCTCCACCGTCTAAAGGTTTTATAGACGTTGTCCCAATGCGGAAACTCGTGAGGCAGCATTCGCCACGAGCACCCCGTGCGCACGACATAACAGCACGCTTCCAAAAGCGTCCTCCGGGAGTGACGAGGCGGCACACCACGGCCTCCCGAGACTTCAAACAAGTCAGCCACCAGCGCCCACTCTGCGTCCGTCAGGCAACTGGGGTAACGCTGCTCCGGCAACTGACGTCGGTGAGCCTCGGTGTAACCATAAGACTTACGAGGCTCGGGTGGCTGGAAACTGCCTTTGGTTCGTTCCTTGACATGAACGATCCCGGCCAGCTTCAGCGCTTTTGCAAAGGTGTCGGGATGAGCGGTGATACCCGTTTCAGAATGAAATGCCTGAGTCAGTTCGGCTTGGCTGGAATAGGGCTGCGCATGAGCGAGTCTGGTCAGCAGAGGGTAATGCTCCGCAGCGATTACGGGTGGGCGTCCGGTTTTAGGCATGGTGCAATGCTGTGCAGGCAAGGGACAAGCAGCTTACTTTATTTTGTCTACACCCTCCTAACCAGAGCTTTTAAAGTCATCTCATTTACTGCTGACAGACCGATATCATTTAGAAACCTTAATATTCCATTTATCGACCTATCGTTACATAAACTAGCTTTTATTTGAGCATAGCTTTTCAACGACTGAATGTTCTTAATCCGAATGACCGGCAAGTCTTCAGCAAATACTGTATCCCATTGGACACCTATCTCATCCCAATAAGCTTTCTCAATTATAGCTAGCTCAATTGTTCTTTTCAGGCCACGCTTTGTTCCCACGAGTTTTGCATGATCTCTTCTGCTTTTTATGCTCACAGCAGAAAGGTACCTCTCTCCAACCGCGTTAACTTTAGTCAGCATAAAATCGGTCGTATACATTCTTGGAACAGTAGTATTTCTATAAAACGACGGTTTAAAGCCTTTCTCCACGGCAATTTGAAAGGTACGACCATAATTTATGAGTGGGAATTGCTCTCTAATCTCAAGCACATCGGCAGCGAACTCTTGAAGCAGATAGAAGTGATATTCACTCTTCGAGAGAAAATGATGGGATCTGGGGCACTTCATGCTGGGGACGACGTAAGAGGAGCCCCGGGATGCGAAGGATCCAATTTTTAGCCAAGGCTCATAACATTCCATGGACCCTTGACCTACGCCAGCAGCGATCAAGCTATCGACTTTCGCTTTGAGCTTGTGAGGGTCCTTATACCGACCGGAACTAAAGGTCCCTTGGGGAGGAGTTTTCATGAGGAGCCTGAGCGGGACAGATCAAGAAACGATGAGTTCAACCAAGGGCTGAGCAGCCAAGCCCTCATTCTGCGCGCCTTTAACAGGTGTGTCTTTTTTTATTTTTATGTGCCCTTATTTATTTTTATGTGTCTTTATTAATTAGCTTCTGACACCCGGAAAAACGCGGCAAGGACCTGGAAACCACCCGACGCACCTGCGCGAAGTTCCGCGGCAAGCCGACGGCGATCTTCAACTTCGCCGAGGGCACGCGCTTCACCCCGGCCAAGCATCGCCAGCAGCAGTCGCCGCTGCGCCATCTGCTCAAGCCCAAGGCGGGCGGCATCGCCTTCGTGCTGGATGCGATGGGCGAGCAACTGGAATCGATCATCGACGTGACCATCCACTATCCCGACGGTGCGCCGGGGTTCTGGGACCTACTGTGCGGGCGGGTGCGACGGATCGCCGTGGCGTTCGAGGAACTGCAGATTCCAGGGGAGTTTCTAGGCAGGAGCTACGACCAGGACGCCGAGTACCGGCAGGCGTTCCAGCAGTGGATCAACCAGTTGTGGGAGAGGAAGGACGAGCGGCTGGAGCAACTGAGGGCTTGATCGCGGGGACTTGTGGGAGCGGGTTTACCCGCGATGACGTCAGTGGATTCACTACCGTTATCGCGGGTAAACCCGCTCCCACAATGTCCGCGAAAGATTACTGCTGGTAGTTCTGCCCCGGAATCGGCTTCAGGTTCACTTCCACCCGACGGTTCTGCGCCCGGCCATTGGCATCGGCGTTGCTCGCGATCGGCTGGTCAGGCCCCATGCCACGCACGCTCACCCGCGAAGGGTCGACACCCTGCGAGGTCAGGTAGGTGCTCACCGCCTGCGCGCGACGCTGCGACAGGTCCATGTTGTGCTGGCGGCTGCCGGTGCTGTCGGTGAAACCGACCACTTCGATGGTGTTCTGGTTGAACTGCTTGAACGAGTTCGCCAGGTTGTTCAGCGGCGAGTAGAAGCTCGGCGCGATGTTCGCCGAATCGGTGGCGAAGGTGATGTTGCCCGGCATGATCAGCTTGATCTGGTCGCCGTCGCGTTGCACTTCCACACCGGTGTTGGCCATCTGGGCACGCAGCTCGGCTTCCTGCTTGTCGGCGTAGTAACCGTAACCCGCGGCCGCGGCACCCACTGCCGCCGCGCCGATCAGCGCGCCCTTGCCACGGTTGTTGTGATCGATGGCGGCACCGGCGATCGCGCCGGCCAGTGCGCCCAGGCCACCGTACTTGGCGGTCTTGCTCATCCCTGAGGAGCCCTGCGCCTGGCCACCCTGGTTGTCATAGGGGTTCTGACTGGCACAGCCGGTCATCAGGGCAGCGGCGGTAGCGACGATAATCAAACGACGCATGTTGAACATGGACAAGCTCCTGCAGTAATTCGTGTAGATGGCAAACTGCTTTGGGTTTGCCACCAGCCTTGGAACGCGGCGGAAAGGAAAAATTCCCTGCGACTTACGCCCGAACGAAGGGGTTCTCACGCATTTCCTCACCCAGCCGGGTGTCGGGACCATGCCCGGCCACCACGGTCGCCTCTTCATCGAGGCGATACAGCCGCTGTTTGATGGAACGAACGATAGTCGCCTGATCGCCACCCCACAAATCGGTGCGGCCCACGCCACGGCGGAACAGGGTATCGCCAGCGATCAGCAGCTTGGCGTCGGCGAACCAGAAGCTCATCGAGCCTGGCGTGTGTCCCGGCGTGTGCAGGGCCACGCCGCAGCCGCAGGCCAGCTCCTCGTCATCCGCCAGCCAGCGATCCGGCGCCGGCACCGGGGTATAGGGCACGCGAAACATACGGCACTGCATCTCCAGGTTGTCCCAGAGGAACTGGTCGTCCTTGTGCAGGTGCAGGGTGGCGCCGGTCTTTTCCTTCAGTTGCCCGGAGGCGAGGAAGTGGTCCAGGTGCGCGTGGGTATGGATGATGCTGACCACCTTCAGGCCATGGGCATCGAGCTTCTGCAGGATCAGCTCGGGGTTGCCGCCCGGGTCGACGACGATGGCCTTTTTCGTCAGCGGGTCGCCGATGATCGTGCAGTTGCACTGCAGCGGGCCGACGGGGAAGGTTTCGCGGATCAGTGCGGTGGGGGCGGGATTCATGACAGCGTCCTCTCAGGCGAATCGCCCATTCTAGCCGTTCCTCCTGCCGCACCCGAGCCTCATCGCCAACGCACAAAAATCTCAATTGCGAAAAATTCTTATCCACTGCTACCATGCGCGCGCTTCGCTCGGGGGAGACGTGCAATGGAGCCGGGACTCGGCAAACAACAGCTGGACGCTTTATTCGTCGAGCAACGGCCGGTGCTGGTACGCATGCTGGCCAAGGTGGTCGGTTGCGCCAATCTCGCCGAAGACCTCGCCCAGGAGGCCTACCTGCGGGTCGCCCAGGCCGTGCAGGGTCGGCACATCGAACACCTGCGGGCGTTTCTCTACCAGACCGCGCAGCACCTGGCGTTCGATCACCTGCGCAGCCAGCGCAGCAAGCGCCGTTTCGAGTGCGTGGCGGACGACAGCACGCAACTGGCGGCAGTGCCGACACCCCAGCCCGGTCCCGAATCCCATGTCCAGGGCCAGCAGCAACTGCGCCAGTTGCAGGCCGTGCTGCGCCGTCTGCCCGAGCGCCAGCAGCGTATACTCCTGCTCCACCGCTTGCATGGCCTGTCCCAGACGGCCATCGCCGAGCGCCTGGACATCTCGCTCAGCACCGTTGAAAAGGACCTGCGCATTGCCCTCGCCGCATGCCTCGAAGGCACCGAGTGGGGGTCGCGATGACTGAACACGACACCTGTGAAGAACAGGCCCTGGTCTGGTTCACCCGCGGCCTCGACGCGCCCCTCTCCGCCGATCAGCAACAGGCGTTCCTCGACTGGCTCGACGCCAGCCCGGCGAATGCCGAAGCCTACGCGCGGGTGGAAAACCTCTGGCAGGCCGACAGCTTCGAACAGGCCCTGCGCGACCTGGAAACCAGCCTGCCCGACGTGGCGGCGACCCCGTTGGCGCAGGCCCGCGCCCGACGCCAGCGCTGGGCCCCCTGGGCCAGCGCCGCGGCCATCGTCCTCGCCCTCGGCAGTTGGCTCGGCGACCTGCCCCTGCGCCTGCAGGCCGACTACCTCAGCGCCAGCGGCGAGCAGCAGCGCATCACCCTCGCCGACGGCTCGAAGGTGCTCCTCGGCAGCGACAGCGCCATCAGCACCCACATCGACGCCAACCAGCGTTCCCTGCGCCTGCTGCGTGGCGACCTGTACCTCGACGCCGCCCACGACACCCGTCGTCCGCTGCGGATCGAGGCCGACGCGGCGCGGGTGGAAGTGGTCGGCACGCGCTTCAGCGTCAGCCTGCGCGACGACGATGTGCGGGTGGCCGTGGACGAGGGCAAGGTGCGCCTGAGCACGCCCGCGGGCGATGCCAGCCTGCTGGGCGCCGGCGCCTGGCAGCACCTGCAGGACGGACGCCTGGGCGAGCTGCACGCCCAGGGCAGCGCCGAACAGCATGGCTGGACCGAAGGCCGGCTGATCTTCCAGGACCGTCCGCTGGCCGAGGTGCTGAAGGAGCTTGGCCGCCAGCGCCGCGCGCCGATCCTGCTGTTCGGCGACGCCGGCAGCCTGCGGGTCAGCGGCAACTACCGGCTCGACGATCCCGAGGCCGTGGTCGCCGCCCTCGCCCGCCTCGCCAGCGTGCAACTGACCCGCCTGCCCGGCGGCGTACTGATCGTCCACTGACCCTCGCCAGGCGCACCGCGAAAAAACTTTTACGGGTTTCCCTCCCTCAACCCGTCAAGGCGATTCGCGGTTGCAAATCATTCCTGTTCATGAGGGTTCCATGCAGCACATCAAGGTCAAAACCATCTTCGCCTCCAGCGCCCTGGCACTCGCCGTGTGCCTGGGCAGCGCCCAGGTCCTGGCGGCATCGGACAGCGCCAGCCCCGGCAGCGAGCAAGGCACCCGGCAGCGCTTCGACATCCCCGCGCAGCCCCTGGCCAACGCCGTCAACCAGTTCAGCCGGCAGACCGGCTGGGACGTCGGCTACACCGCCGACCTCGCCCGTGACGTGCGTTCCCCCGGCGTGCGTGGCGAGCTGACGCCAGCCGAAGCGATGGTCCAGCTGCTGATCGGCACCGGCCTGGGTTTTGACTTCAGCGGCCCGAATGCCGTCCTGCTCAACCGCCTGCCGGACGACGGCTCGGTGCAGTTGTCCAGCACCAGCATCACCGGCCTCGCCGACATGGGCAGCTACACCGAGCACTCCGGCTCGTACACCAGCGGCGCGCTCAGCGTCGGCGGCAAGATGCCCCACAGCCTGAAAGACACCCCGCAGTCGGTGACCGTCATCACCCGCCAGCGCATGGACGACCAGGCCATGACCAACCTGGCCCAGGCCCTGGACCAGACGCCGGGCATCACCCTGATCGGCGGCAACGATTCCAACACCAAGATCCTCTCCCGCGGCTTCGCCCTGACCAACATCCAGGTCGACGGCGGCGCCCCGGCGATGCGCGAGCAGACCTACGACACCCTCCCCGACACCACCGCCTACGACCACATCGAAGTGCTGCGTGGCTCCGATGGCCTGTTCGGTGGCACCGGCGAACCGGGCGGCGCCATCAACCTGGTGCGCAAGCGTGCGCTGGCCGATCCGCAATTGAAATTCACCACCTCCGCCGGCAGCTGGGACACCTACCGCACGGAAGTGGACGTCACCGGCCCGCTGGCCTTCGACGGCGCCCTGCGCGGCCGCCTCGCCGCGTCGGTCGAGGACAAGCGCTACTTCTACGGCGGTGCCGACAGCGACAAGCACGTGTTCTACGGCACCCTCGAGGCCGACCTGAGCCCGGACACCACCCTCAGCGTCGGCGGCATCCACGAGTGGCGCGACATGGACGGCTACTGGGAAAGCGGCCTGCCGCGCTACACCACCGGCGCGCCCCTGGGCCTGTCGCGCAGCGACAAGCTGAGCGCCGACTGGTCGACCAACAACTACGAGAAGAGCGAAGGCTTCATCAAGCTCGACCAGCGCCTCGACGACGACTGGAAGCTCAACGCCAGCTTCACCCGCACCCGCTACAAGGGCGAGCAGGACATGGGCGAAGTGTCCAACCCGGTCAGCCCGGATACCCACCAGGGGGCGATCTACCAGCGCGTGGTGCGCAACTTCGGCAGCGACCAGGACCTCGTCGACGCCAACCTGCAGGGGCATTTCGAAGCATTCGGGCGGCGCCACGAAGTGCTGCTGGGCGTCGACTACAGCGATATCCGGCGCAGCTACGCCGACCACAGCGACTGGACCTCGCGGGTGCCGGTGGACGTGTTCGCCAGTGATGTCGGCTCGCTGCCGAAACCGGCCATGCCGACGCTGTACTACGCCTATCCCGACTGGAACGTGCGCAAGCACGGTGCCTACCTGACCACCCGCCTGCAACTGGCCGACCCGCTCACCGGCGTGATCGGCGCACGCTATTCCGACTACCGCAGCACCCTGCACGCGATCGTTCCGTCGTTCGGCACCGACAGCAAGGATGGCGGCAAGGACAGCGGCATCGTCACCCCCTATGGCGGCCTGATCTACGCGCTGACGCCGCAGTGGTCGCTGTACACCAGCTACGCGCAGATCTACAAGCCGCAGATCGAGACCCTCGGCGCCGATTTCGCCCCGCTCGACCCCATCGAGGGCGACACCTTCGAAGTCGGCGGCAAGGGCGAGCTGCTCGACGGCCGGCTGAACCTGTCTGCCGCGCTGTACTACACCCGCCAGGAAAACAACGCGATCTACGTGTATTCCCAGGACACCACGTCCAATGCCTGCTGCTACGTGGCGGGCGGCAAGAACATCAGCCGCGGCGTCGACCTGGAGATCAGCGGCGAGCTGACACCGGGCTGGCAGATGAGCGCGGGCTACACCTTCAACCTCAACGAGCAACGCAAGACCGGCGACGATGCCGCAGCAGGCACGCCGCTGAGCACGCAGACGCCCAAGCACCTGTTCAAGTTCTTCACCAGCTACCAGTTGCCGGGCCAGTTCAACGACTGGAAGGTCGGCGCCGGCGCTACCGTGCAGAGCAGCAACTACGTGACCGGCAACGTCCAGCGGCGCCTGGAGGACGGCTCGCTGAGCCCGAGCACCAACAGCTTCCAGTTCACCCAGGCCGGCTACGCGGTGTGGAATGCCCTGGTGGAGTACCGCATCGACGAGCACTGGAGCGCCGCGCTCAACGGCAACAACCTGTTCGACAAGCACTACTACCAGACCGTGGCGAGCAGCTCGGAAGGCAACTGGTACGGGGCGCCGCGCAACTACATGCTGAGCTTGCGCGGGAGTTTCTGAGGACTTCGCGGTGCCCCTCCGGGCCTCATCGCCGGCAAGCCGGCGCCCACGGATTCGGCGGTGCAGGCAATGACAGGTGGAACTGGCTTGCCAGCGATGAGGCCCTGAAGCACACCCTCATATCCACGGCAACAGACTGCCCACCGCCAACGGCAGCGCCAGCGCCGCCAGCAGCGTCTGCCCGGCGATGATCCCCGCCATCAGCGGTGCATCCCCGCCCAGTTGCCGGGCCATGATGTAGGACGACGACGCGGTCGGCAGCGCCTGGAACAGCAACGCCGCGATCGCTGCCTCGCCCTTGAGGCCGAACAGGTGGCAGGCGGCCAGGGTGATCAGCGGCATGACCATGAACTTGGCCACCGACGACATCCCCACCGGCCGCAGCCAGCTGCGTACCGCACGCAGGTCCAGGGCCGCACCGACACACAGCAGGCCCAGCGGCAACGAGGCCTGGCCGAGGGTTTTCAGCAAGGGCTCGATGGCCACCGGCAGGCCCCAGCCGGTGGCATGCAGCAGAATGCCGCCGGCACAGGCCATCAGCAGTGGATTGAGCGCCATCTGCCTGACCACCCCTTGCCAGGTCATCCGCCCCGCCGAGCCATAACGGGCGAACACCAGCACGCAGAGGATGTTCACCGTCGGCACGATGGCGGCGTTGGCCACCGCCGCCAGGGCAATCCCCTGCGCGCCGAACAACCCCGCCGCCGCCGACACCCCGACGTAGTTGTTGAAGCGCACGCCGCCCTGGAACACCGAGGTGAACGCCGCATCGTCGACTGCGAAACAGCGCCGCAAGGCCACCAGCAGCAACGCCACCAGCACGGTGGAAGACACCAGGGCGAGGGCCATCCCCGACACCGGCACGCCGTCCAGCCTGGCAGTCGCCAGTCCATGCAGGAACAGCGCCGGCAGCAGCACGTAGTAGCCCAGGCGCTCGGCCTGCGGCCAGAAGGCGTCGGCGAGGAACTGGCTGTGGCGCAGCCAGGTGCCCAGGGCGATGAGCAGGGCGATGGGGACGAGGGCGAGGAGCAGGGCAAGCGTCATGGCAGGGTCCGGACGAACAGCAGGTGGACGTCACGATAAAGGCCCCGACGCTTGATTAAAAACGATGAATTATTGAGTCATCCTCAAGTTCTACTCATCGGTCAATGCCGCCTGGCGCCGCACCGCCTGGGCCAGGGCGGCGGCAAGACGCCCGCGAGGCCGGTCCTCGCGCTCGATCAGCACGACCTTGCGCAAGCGCTGCGGTTCGCCGAACGGCATGCAGGTCAGCGCGCTCAGGCGCTGCAGGTTGCGCGACGACGAAGGCACCACCGAGACCCCGAGGCCGCTGGCGACCATCTGGATGATCGCTTCCTGGCTGTCCAGTTCCATGGTGGTGCGCACCCGCAGGCGCAGGCGCCGCAGCTCGCGCTCGATGGTGCGCCCGGCCCAGGCCCGCCGGTCGAAGCGGATGAAGGGTTGCTCCTGCAGCAGGAGACGCGGGTCGACCCCGGCCAGGTGCTGCGGCGCGATCACCCAGAAGCCCTCCTCGTAGAGAACGGTACTGACCAGGCCGTAGGGGTGGGGCTTGACCGGTTCGGTGGTGACCGCCGCATCCAGCTCGCCGGCTTCCACCCGGCTCGCCAGTTCCGCCGACATGCCCGAGGCGACGTTGACCCGCAGGTGGGGATGCTCGGCGCCCAGCGCCGCCAGGGCCGCAGGAAGGATGCCGGCCAGCGCGGTGTGGATCGCGCCGACCCGCAGGCGGCCGCGCAGCTCGCCGTCCTCGCCCAGTTCGAGGGCGATGCCGTCGTACAGCGCAAGGATCTCCCGGGCCCGCTCCAGGGCCAGGTGCCCGGCTTCGGTGAGCACCGGCAGGCGCCGCGAGCGGTCGAACAGCGGCGCGTTGAACTCCTCCTCCAGCCCGCGGATATGCAGGCTCACCGCCGACTGGGTCAGGTGCACCGCCTCGGCGGCGCGGGCGAAGGAGCCATGCTGGGCGATGGCGACCAGGGTGCGCAGGGCACGTAGGGACATGGGCAAGGATCCACAGGGTTCGTCGATCGTCAGGGCTCTTCGCTGGCAGGCAAGTTGCATCATCTGCAGAACTGGCTGGCCAGCGACAAGGCCCCGACATTCAGTAATGGCCAAGAGCCTACCCCATCCTTCCCGGCCTGCTACGTTTAAATGAACCTGACCGGCAGTACACAAGTCTCGGGATGAAGCCGACGCAGTTCACACACGGCGTTTACGGACAACCGACAACAGGATCCAACCGATGTCAGGAAAGCCTCGCAGATACAAGGCAAGAGCCACCATCATTTGCCTGCGCAGTGGCAAGGTCCTCCTCGTGCGCAAGAAGGGCGGCAAATGGCAATTCCCCGGCGGCACCATCGAGGCCGGCGAAGCGCCCGTCCAGGCCGCGGCCCGGGAGCTGAAGGAAGAAACCAGGCTCGACTGCCTGGGCCTGTTGCCGTTGTGCACCCTGGAAATCGACGATGTCGTGCACCACGTCTTCACCACCCAGTTCGATGATTTCACTGAAGCTGTGGCCGACAACGAAATCGTCGCCTGCAAGTGGGTCAGGCGCCAGCAACTGAACAGCGCGCCGCTCACCCCGACTGCCGCCGCACTGCTGACCCGCCAGTTGCCCGCCCTGAGCGTCTGACCAACCCGGCGCTTTGCACGGTGAAAGCCGGCCGATCATGCAAGTTGCAATCGGCAGCGGCCTCCCGTGTGTCCCGAACCTCCCGCTTTCGTTGGTCTTGCCCCTCACGACGGAACCGGCACAGCTTTCGCAACGCGAAAGACAGACCCGCAGCGCCTGCGTGCCGGCCGATGCCCGCACGCCGGCCGCACAGCCTGCGGACCGCAGCTTGAATCCGAATGAATTTTTCCCAGCCCCCTCGCTCAATAAGCGTGGATGAAACGGAGGGGATCCAATGGCAGGACAACAATTGTACGTAATCGACTACGAGCTTCAGGGACAACAGCGCACGTTCATCATCCGCCTCGAACACATGGACAACACCGAGGCCTGGCACTGGGCGAGCTGCGATGCGGGGGTGGGCGTCATCCCGCGCTTCGGCCAGCACAAGATCAAGAAGGTCAGCCGGCCCATGGCCGAGCGCTATGGCATCGCCAACGTGCGCTGGCGGGTATCCGGGCAGGGACCTGAGTTCGTGCCGATGCCGATCGATACCGGGAAGTTCTCGCCGTCGGACTGAGTCGGCCCCGTGGCCTGCCGCGCAGGCCACGGGCTCAGCCCAGCGTCTTGGCCATCTCCGCCGTAGCCCGCCAGCCCGCCCCGGCATACACCGGCCGCCCCGCCGCCGTCGCATGCAGCACCGCGAACCCCAGCCCACGCCGGGCGAACTCCAGTTCGGCCAGGCGCATCAGCTTTGTCGCCAGCCCCCGGCGCCGATAGCCCGGCTCGACATACACATTCAGCACATAGCCGCGCTGCCCCACCTGCGGATGCGCCGGATGCGGCGGCCAGTCGATGCTCATCAGGCCGATCGCCGCCGCAGGCACGCCGCCGTCCTCCACTACGAAGCCGTAGTAGCGCCCGTCCGCCAGGCGTGGCTGCAGCCACGGCCGAAAGTGTGCAGTCATGACGCGCAGCGCCTGCTCATCACCACCGTCCTCCACGAACATCGCTTCGCGCTGGCGGCAGATCATCTCGCCGTCGTCCGGTACCAGACGCCGCAGCGTCAGCCCGGCAAAATCCACATCGCCCGGAATCGCGTTCATCGTGCTCATACCTTGGTCGCAAAACCCGATGCTAGATCCGTCGCGCTTGCCGCGTTAGACACAGATCCGCTGCCTGTCCGCCATACAGATGCCAGAGCCTTCGGCGTTGCGAAACCGGGGCTGCGACCAAAGTACCGCCTGGCGTAACCCTCGCGACGACAAAGAAAAACTTCTTTGCGAGCCAGCACGATGCCCTCTATGAATTGCATGAAGCGCCTTAAAAAGCGCAGCACCATGCATTTCATGCAACAGCTTCCAGAACAGTTTTTCTACGACACGGGCAACGTTGAGATGAACAACGACAAGACAACGGATGCTGCATCCCTCCCTGCGCCGGCCAGCTGGATCGGCCCGGCCGCCTTCGCCCTGCTGGCCTTCGCGGCCAACTCGATCTTCTGCCGCCTGGCCCTGGTCCATGGCGATATCGATCCCCATTCCTTCACCGCCGTGCGCCTGCTCAGCGGCGCGCTGTTCCTGTTCGGCCTGGTCAGGCTGCGCCAGCCCGGCAAGGCCCTGGGCGGCAGCTGGAAAGGCGGGCTGGCGTTGTTCCTGTATGCCTGGCTGTTCTCCATCGCCTATGTGCAACTGGGGGCGGGGGTCGGTGCGCTGATCCTCTTCGGCGCGGTGCAGATCACCATGTTCGCCAGCGCCTGGCTCAAGGGCGACCGGGTCGAGGCACGGGTACTGGCGGGCATGCTGATCGCCTTCGCCGGCCTGGTCGCCCTGCTGCTGCCTGGCGCCAACGCTCCCGCGCCGCTCAGCGCATCGTTCATGGTGGTTTCCGGGATCGCCTGGGGTGCCTATTCGCTGATCGGCAAGGGCTCGGCCAACCCGCTGGCCGACACCGCCGGCAACTTCCTGCGCAGCGTGCCGCTGCTGCTGATCCCGGCGCTGATCGCCTGGCCCAGCGGCCAGTTGCACGCCAACGGTCACGGCCTGCTGTATGCGCTGGCCTCGGGGATGCTCGCCTCCGGCGCCGGGTATGCGGTGTGGTACGGGGTGTTGAAGCAGATCAGCGCGCAACAGGCGGCGACCCTGCAACTCAGCGTGCCGGTGATTGCTGCATTGGCTGCGGTGCTGCTGCTGAGCGAACCGTTGTCGCTGCGCCTGGCGCTGATCTCGGCGGTGGTGCTGGGCGGGGTGGGCATGGCGTTGGGCGGGCGCAGGCGGCCATAGAAACGGCCATATTCAGCTACGAAACTTCACCCCATTCCGACTTTTATGTAGGCAATTTCCCAAGCATACTTCCGCGGCCTTTCATTCGTTGCATGCAGGGGAAACGGTGCCTAGGCTTGCTGCCGTCGTTGATGACCAACGACCGGCTTTGACAGGCCGAGTCAACAGAAAATCCTGCAGTGCCAACCTCACCCGCTCGATCCTCGAGCTTCGTGTCATGGCGGCTGTACGTGTGGGCGCACTCGCTGCGCGCCGGGTTTCTCTGTTCTCGGTCTGTCAACCCGCGTACAGCTGCCACCAGTTGTTTGACAGCAACTCTCTGGCGGCACCACCAACAGAGAACGACATGATGAAAAAGCTGGTTCCCGATCCACCCGCCTCCTCCCGCCGTGCCCTTACCGTCCATACCCCGTTCGCCGCCTGCGACGGCCATCATCACCCGCTCTTCGCCGTCTGCGCCGGTGCCACGGTGGACGATGCCCTGAGCCATCTCGCGGTCATGCTGCGCTGCGCCTACGAAACCAATTTCGAGGCCTGTGAAACCGTGAAGGACAAGCACCTGACGGGCATGCTCTGGGCAACCCAGCACACGCTGGAGGCGTCCCTGGCCTTGACTGAGTCGATGCTCAGGGGGATTGCAGAAGGCGTCGCAACGAGCGCGGAAAGTACACGGCCATAAGCGCATCCGCAGTCCGTGTGGGGGCGGCGCCCATTCGCGGCTGACGCCGCTCCCACACCCGCCAGCCTCGCCCTTACCCCAGAACCACTTCCCTCCTACACTCCGCTGCACCCCGCCTGACTGCCCTCACGCCGGGAAACGGATTCAATGGCCGGCTTCAACCCCAAGGAGCCGCACCCCATGATTCTGCGCACACTCGCCCTCGTCCTGCCCGCCCTGGCCCTGTCCGGCTGCGGCACCGTGAACACCGTCGTGCGCGGCGATGCCGTCGCCGCGAAAAACCTCAGGGAATGGCGTACCCGCTGCGCGTCCCTGCCCCGCGTCTACAGCGGCGCGGTCTACAACTTCTGCATCCTCAACGGCGAACCGAACCCCACCACCGACGCCCCCGGGGCCCCCGCGGCCATACCGTTCGCCATCGTCGACATCGCGCTGTCCGGAGTGCTGGACACCCTCGTGCTGCCCTACACCGTCTATCGCCAGCTGGAAGAGGGGAACATCGAACTGCACCCCTGAGTCGCCATTGAGCGGAACCCGGCGCCGGCTGAAATAAATCCCCTGCGCCGCGAAACTTGCTTTCGACTTTCCAGTCTGTAGTAGCAAGCTGCCACCCCCTCGATCAGACCCGGATGGCAGCCTTTCCTGCCGGTCTGATCTGGAGCGACATCCACTTCCCCTTCCCTGCTTTTTCAGTGCATCGCGCTGTACCCACACTCGCGCCCAAGAAAGGCGCAAGACTCTCCATCGTTCAAGGCTTTCGTAGGGAAACAGGCATGAAATACAAGGCAGCGTTACTGAGTGCGGTGCTGTTCGCGCTACCGGTCCACCCGGTGCTTGCCGATAGCTGCAGGGCCAACATCTTCGGGGGCCAGGACTGCAGCTACAGCGACGGCACCACCTCGAGCAGCCGCGCGAACATCTTTGGCGGCCAGGACACCGAATACAGCAACGGCAAGCGCTCCAGCAGCCGGGAAAACATCTTCGGTGGCCAGGATACCGAGTACAGCGACGGCACCCGCTCCAGCAGCCGGGCGAACATCTTCGGTGGCCAGGACACCGACTACAGCAACGGCAAGCGCTCCAGCAGCCGGGAAAACATCTTCGGTGGCCAGGACACCGAGTACAGTGACGGCTCTCGCTCCTCGAGCCGCTCGAACATTTTCGGCGGGCAGGACACGGACCACTCCAAGTAACGCTTCACCCGCCCGGGGCCTGCCAGGCAGGCCCCGGCGCCGTCACGGCAGGTACAACCTGAACAGCCCGCCCCCCAGCGCCCCGCCGTTGGCGATCTCGATCCGCCCCGGCACGCCGTTGCGCTCGTGCAGCGCGGCGATCCGCGCGGCGAAATACAGGCCCAGGCCCGTGCTCGCCGTGCTGTGCTCGATGCCCTGCACGTACTGGTCCTGCTGGGCGATCATCGCCGCCGGGAAGCCGGTGCCATCGTCGTTGACGCTGATCACCAGCGCCTCGCCTTCCTCGCGCACGCTGACCAGCAGGGCATGCCCGGCATAGCGGGTGGCGTTGTTGATGATGTTGGAAATCACCGAACCGACCAGTTCGCGGTCGAAGAAGCCCAGCGGGGTGGCTTCGTCGATCTCGTAGCGGGCGACGATGCCGCGGCTGTCGAGGATCTCCTGGTAACCCGCCAGGAGCCCGCCGATGAAATCGTCCAGGTCGTGGTAGTCGGGCAGCATCGGCAACTGGTTGATGCCCAGCTTGTACAGGCCGAGCAGCTGCACCAGCATGCCGTTGAGGTGGACGAACTCATGCTCGATGACCACCTGCTCCGGGGCCTGGTGCTGGCCGTCCGGCAAGCGCGCCAGCCACTGGCTGTGGGCCTGCATGAGCATGGCCAGCGAGTTCTTCATGTCGTGCACGGTGGAGGCGATCACCGTGGAAAAATCCAGCCCCGATTCCTTGTCCCTGGACATCATGACCCCACAGCGCGAATGCGCAGTTTACGGTAGCGCTCATAGCGCGGATCGGTGTCGGGAATCCCGGCCACCTTGGCCAGGCACTCGCGACACTCCTGCAGCACCGCCGCCGACGGATTCTCCCCGCCCATGCGCAACAGGGCCTGGGCGGTGTTGAGGGCGATGCTGATGTTCTTCGATTGCAGCCTCAGCGCCTTGCGGAACAGGTTCAGCGCTTCGTCCAGTTGCCCGGCCTGGTAACTGCGCACGCCCTGACGGTTGAGGTCCACCGCTTCGTTGCCGGCGCCGAGAATGGCCGGGTCGTCGGTGAGCTTGGCGATGCTCTGCATCACCGCGTTGTCGTCACCGTAGACCTCGACGCAGTTCTTCAGGATGTTCTTGCCCGCATCCTCCTGGCCCAGTTGCTTGAGCTGGGCGGCGACCGCCAGCGCGGCCTCGGCGGAGAAGAACTGGTCCATGGTCTCCAGCCGCGCCATGGCCGCCTCGGTGAGCTTGGCGGCGGTCTCGGCGTCACCGGCCTGGGCCACGCCGGTGGCCTTGATCAGCCGGGCACGGACCTGCAGGCCCTGGTCCTCGCCGTACTCCTTGGCGACATCGCCGAGGACCTGGTTGATCTCGACCCGGGTCCGCGCATCGAGGCCGTTGCCGGCGTTCTTCTGGATCAGTGCCTGGGCCAGGCCGAGGTTGCTCTCCGGGTCCTTGAAGCGCGAGTTCTGGCCCTGGCTGACTGCCTGGCGATAGGCCCGCGAGGCGCTGTCGAAGTCGGCGTTGCCCAGGGCCAGCTTGCCCAGCAGCATCTGCCGCTTCACCGCCAGCGGCGACAGGCGCACGGCGTCTTCCAGCACGTGCTGGGCGCGGCGGTTCTCGCCACTGGCGGCAAGCACTTCGGCAAGGCCGTCGTACAGCCCGGGCATCATCGAGAAGGCCTTGATCGCCTGTTCGTAGACGTCCTTGGCCTGGCTGGCCTGGCCGCGCTTGAACAGCAGCTTGCCCAGCGCCGAGTAGGCCCAGGGCGTCGGGCGGTTGGCGAGGATGGCCTTGAGGAAGCGCTCCAGTTCCTCGTGGCGGTTCAGCGCGGCCATGGCATCGGCGCGGTAGCGCAGGCACAGCGGGGCGAAGCGCGGGTCCTTCTTGCACAATTGCTCGCAGGCCACCAGTACCTCCGCCGGACGCCCGCGGTCGAGGGCCTGGAGAATCGGCTTGAGCAGGGTCTTGCGCTGCACCAGCTTGTCCAGGCGCTGGGTCAGGCCGACGCGGTTGAACGGCTTGGTCAGGTAGGCATCGGGCTCGTGCTCCAGGGCACTGAGGACCACTGCCTGGCTGCTCTCGGCGGTGATCATGACGAAGATCGCTTCGTGGCTGATCAGCTTGTCGAGCATCAGGTCCTCGAGGACCTGTTGGCCGTTCTTGCGCCCATCGCCCATGTGGAAGTCGTGCAGGACGAAGTCGTAGCGCTTCTGCCCGCACATGCGGATCGCGGTCTCGCCGCTTTCGGCGGTGTCGACGTCCTTGATCCCCATCTCGCGCAGCATCGAACGCAACGACGTACGGAAATCGGTGAAGTCATCGACGATGAGAAAACTCTTTTGGCTGTAGACCAGCATCCGCAAAACCTGTCCTGGAAATTATTGAAACGCACGTGAGGCACACACAAGAACAGGTCCGGCGCGCCCTTTCGCCAGGCCGCGCCGGTCAGCCATGACCGTCGGCCGTCGCCAGCAACCCGTGGCTTCCCAGCCGGTATTGATTGTCGCCACTGCGCTTGGCCTCGTACATCGCCTGGTCAGCGGCGTGGAGCAGCGTATCCATGCCCGTGGCGTGCAGCGGAAAGACCGCCACGCCGAGGCTGCTGCCCACCTGCAGGATGCCCTCGGCCAGGCTGATCGGCTCGGCCAGCGTGTCGATCAGGCGACGGCACAGGGCATGCAATTCGGCCTCGTTCGCCTCGCCCTCGGGCATTCCGTCGAGGACCAGGACGAACTCGTCGCCGCCGATCCTCGCTACGGTATCGGCAGCACGCAACATTTGCTTGAGCCGCCGGGCGATCAGCACCAGCACGCGGTCGCCGACCGCGTGGCCATACTGGTCGTTGATGGTCTTGAAGCCATTGAGATCGAGAAACACCAGGGTCACCCGACCATCGTTGAGCCGCGCCTGCTCCAGCGCCTGCAACAGCCGGTGCTCGAGCACCAGGCGGTTGGGCAGGCCGGTCAGCGCATCGCTGTGGGCCAGTTGCTGAAGCTGGGCGGCCCAGGCCTTTTCCTCGGTGATCTCGCGCACCACGCCGATCATCTTCACCGCCACCCCGTCGGCGTCGCGCAGGATATTGCCGGTCTCGCGCAGCCAGTGGACGCTGCCGTCGGGCCAGACCACGCGGTACTCCTCGTCGTGGTTGTCGCCGGTCTCGATGCAGCGCAGTTCGCCGGCGCGGACCTGGGCGCGGTCATCGGGGTGCACGGCGTTGCAGAAGCGTTCGTAGCTGGGGGTGATCTCGCCGACCTGGTAGCCGAACATGCCGTAGATGGCGTCGGACCAGTACAGGGTCTCGGTGTCGATATCCCAGTCCCAGGTGCCGATGCGGGCGAAATACTGGCTGCGCTGGTAGCGCTCGCTGTCATCGCGAGGGATGAAGCTGGGCGGGCTCTGCGGCTGGTTGTCGAGACGGATCTGGCAGACCGCCAGGCGCGCGCGCAGCCGCCGCTCGCGACGTCGGGCGCGCAGCAGCAGGATCAGCAGCATCGTGGATGTGCCAAGGGCGAGCCAGTCGAAAACGGTCATGCAACGGGGGCCGGGAGGAAAGGAAAGCCACGCTAAAATAGCGAATTGCCACTATTGCCGTCCAATTTTCCGCCCCCGGGTGTGCGCTAGTTGGCAACCACGCCTGCAGCGGCCGCCTTGCGCTGCCGGCTGTAGTTCAACGCCCAGTGCGCCACCAGGCCGAAGATCAGGCCCCAGAACGCCGCCGCCAGGCCGAGGAAACTCATTCCCGAGGCAGTCACCAGGAAGGTGATCAGCGCCGGTTCACGCTGTTTCTCGTCGGCCATGGCACCGGCCAGGCCGGTCATGATCGCGCCGAACAGCGCCAGCCCGGCCAGGGCGGCGATCAACTCGCGGGGCAGCGCGGCGAACACCGAGGCCAGGGTGGCGCCGAAGGTGCCCATGAGGATGTAGAACAGACCGCAGGCGATCCCGGCGACATAGCGCTTGCCCGCCTGCTCGTGGGCTTCGCGACCGGTGCAGATGGCCGCAGTGATGGCCGCGAGGTTGAAGCCGTGGGAGCCGAACGGCGCCAGCAGCACCGAGCCGAGGGCGGTGACCGCGAGGATCGGCCGGGCCGGGGTGGCGTAGCCGGCGCTGCGCAGCACCGCCATGCCCGGCACGTACTGCCCGGTCAGGCTGACCAGCGCCAGCGGCAGGCCGATGTTGACGATGGCGTGCCAGCTCCACGCCGGTGCGATGAATTTCGGCTCGGCCAGGGCCAGGGTCAGGGCCGCGGCATTCAGTTGGCCAAGCAGCCCGGCCACCGCGCAGCCGACCACCAGCACCGAGAGGATCGCGTAGCGCGGCGACAGGCGCTTGAACAGCAGGTAGCTGGCGAACATCGCCAGGACCAGCGCCGGCTGCAGCTTGATCGAGGTGAACAGTTCGGCGCCGAAGCGGAACAGGATGCCGGCGAGCATGGCCGCGGCGATGGCCTTGGGCAGGCGGCTCATCAGGCGGTCGAAGGCGCCGCTCAGGCCGACCACGGCGATCACCAGGGCAGCGACGATATAGGCGCCGATCGCCTCGGCCAGCGAGACCTGCGGCAGCATCGACACCAGCAGTGCCGCGCCCGGCGTCGACCAGGCGGTGATCACCGGCGCGCGCAGGCGCCAGCTGAGCAGCAGGCCGGTCACCCCGCTGCCGATGGAAATGGCCCAGATCCACGACGACACCTCGGCCGGCGCCAGCTGCGCCTCGCGGGCGGCCTGGAACACGATGATCAGCGGGCCGGCGTAGGAAATGATCACGGCGATCAGTCCGGCCACCAGCGCCGATAGCGAGAAGTCTTTGCTCAAGGTACCCATGCCGCGCTCCCGTTGTGTAAACAGCAAATTGAGTCGATTCATTTACAGCCTATTCGATGCAATTGATTCAATTCAATAGACTCAATTAAACAATTTGAAATATTCTCTCGCCGCAACAGGCCGATTGCTGCGATGTGATAGGCTCGCCGGCACTCGTTTCCATCGGTAGTCCGTCCATGTGGGTTCCCCTGCTCAACGCCTTCAACCAACCCGTGTACCTGTCCATCGCCGATGCGCTGGGGCGTGATATCGCCAGCGGCGTGCTCAAGCCGGGCGAGCGCCTGCCGACCCTGCGTGAGCTGGCCCAGGTGCTGCAGGTGACGCCGGGCACGGTCAGCCGGGCCTATGGCGAGGCGCAGCGGCGCGGCTTGCTGCAGGGGGAAGTGGGACGCGGCACCTATGTGCGGGCGACGCCGCCGGCCGAACCGGTGGTGCCGGAACCCGTGGTCCAGCCGGCGAGCCTGGCGCTGGAGCCGCGGGTGCTCGACCTGTCGCTCATCAAGCCCGCCGGCGATACCGCCTCGACCTGGCTGCGCGGTGCGCTGGTGGACCTGGCCAACCACACCGATTTCGCCCAGGCCCTCGACTACGCCCCCGACGGCGGCCACCCGGCGCACCGCGAGGCCGGGGCGCTATGGCTGCGGCATTCGTTGCCGGAAGCGGTGTGGCAGCAGGTGGTGATCACCGCCGGCGCCCAGCACGGCTTGCTGGTGGCGATCAGTGCGCTGAGCGAAAGCAACGACCTGATCCTCTGCGAGTCGCTGTGCTATCCGGGGATCATCTCCCTGGCCCACAGCCTGCAGCGACGCCTGCGTGGGGTGGCGATGGACGAGGAAGGCATCATCCCCGCCGCGCTGCGCGAACTGTGCCAGCGCGAGCGTCCGCGCATGCTGGTGTGCGTTGCCACCTGCCAGAACCCGACCACGGCGACCATGTCGCACCAGCGCCGGGCGGAGATCGCCGCCATCGCCGAGGAATTCGACTTCCTCATCCTCGATGACGATATCTACGGTTTCCTCGCCACCGACACCACGCTGCGCCCGCTGGCGAGCTATGCACCGGAGCGTTCGGTGTACCTCACCAGCCTGTCCAAGTCGGTGCTGCCGGCGTTGCGCATCGGCTACCTGTACGCCCCGCCGCGCCTGCTGTCGCGGCTCACCGCAATGGTTCGCAGCAGCGTGTGGATGCCCTCGCCGCTGACCGCGCAACTGGCCAGCAACATCATCCAGCAAGGGCTGGACCAGCATCTGGTGCAACTGCAGCGGGACGAGGCGGCGAAGCGCCAGGCCATGGCGCGGGCATTGCTGCCGGGCTTGCAGATCAAGGCCCAGGCGCACAGCTATCACCTCTGGCTGGAACTGCCGGAGCCGTGGAGCGCCGACGAGTTCGCCACGCTGGCGCGGGCGCAGGGGGTGAAGGTGCTCAGCGGCTCGCAGTTCCAGGCCGAGCGCAGTGGCGACAGCCGCGGAGTGCGGATAGTGCTGATGTCGCCGACGCGGGAGGATGAACTGGGGTTTGCCTTGACGCAGCTGGCGAGCCTCGCGGGGACGGCGGATCCGCGGCGGTTTTACTGATTCGAGCCAGGAGCACATGTCTTCGCTGCCTTGAGGGCTCTATCGCTGGCAAGCCAGCTCCCACAGGGATCGCGTCGAGCACAGAGACTGCGACTGGCCCAGAGCAGCTTGCCGACGATGAGGCCAGCAACCACAACATCCATCTGCTTGCCTATCACCACAGAATCTCCCGCAGGTTCTGCGCCGGACGCGGACCCTGTGGGAGCTGGCTTGCCAGCGATAGGGCCCGCGAGAACACAGCAGCGCTACCTGACGAACACCTGCGCCGTGGTAATCGCCATATCCCCTCCCGGTAGCTTGATCTTACCCAGCGGCTCCAGGCTGTCGGCGTCGAAGATCGCCACGTCGTTGTAGGTTCCCGCCAGGTACACCTTGCTCCCCGCCTTGTTCATCGACACGCAGTAGTACGAATGATCGAGGGTCGCGGCCTTGACCAGTTTCTTCTCCTTGATGTCGTACTTGGCCAGGCGGTTGAGCACCCCGTACACCAGGTTCGGATCCTTCGGCGAACGCATGCCGCTGAAGTAGATCTCCGTCAACGGGCCGAAGTCGACGGTCTGGGTCTTGCCGGTCTTGAGGTCGATGTTGAAGAAGCCGTACAGGTTCTCCGCCGTCGCCGGGTCCTGCTTGTCATCGGTGAATCTGGCCGTGGTGTAGAGCAGCGAGAAATCATGCCGGTAGGTCTGCTGGTTCCACACGTAGAGCACGTCCGGCGCGCTGTAGTTGGGGCGCTTCCAGTGCCGGCTGGGCACGATGACGTCGAATTTGCCGGTCTTCACGTCGACCTTGTAGATGTCCGGACCTGCCACGTACAACGTGCCGTCGTCACCGCTCTGCATGATGGTCAGCTGGCGCGGCGCGGGGAAGCTGCGCAGCGGCCTGGCATTCAGGCCGCCATCGGTGCCATAGATGTCCAGGCGCGGGGCCTGCACTTCGTAATGGTCGCTGAACAGCTTGGTCGGGTTGGCGACGGTGTAGATCTCCTTGCCGTCATGGCTGACGGTGAAGGAGAACATCGAACGCGCCTTTTCCCCCGGCAACTGGGTGATGCTGGCGTGGAACACCTGCTTGCAGCTGTCCAGCTCGACGCCATAGATATCGGCGTAATGGTTGTTCAGCACGTAGGCGATGCGCTTGTCCGGCGACAGCTGCACCGAGCCCGGCCCGAAGGCGTCGGGCATGGCGCAGGTCTTGTACAGCTTCTCGCTGGCGAGGTCGATGACGTGCAGGTTGTTCGGGTAGTTGGTGACCACCATGTACTCGTGGCCGGCATTCAGCGCCTTGCCGTCGTCGGCCGCCTGGGCCATGCCGGCGGTCGCGCCGAGCGCCACCAGGGCGGCCAGGCCGCGGGTTGCAATCTGGAGCATGCGGATATCCCTCTTCTTGTTCGCCTGGGGGCTCATTTGTCGTCCGGGAACACGGTCCCGAGGTTGCGCCAGCTGTCCCCGGAGGACTGCGCGTCCTTGTTCCAGTCGGGGAAGGTGCTCATCATGTCCGGCACCTGGGCCGGCCACCAGCAAGGGTCGGAGCAGCCGTAGAGGTCCGACTCCATCGGCTGGCACAGCGACGAGACGCCGCCGAAGGCGTCGATCTCCCAGCCCGGGTCGGTGGTCGAGGCGCAACCGGCGACCGAGTTCATCGCCACCACCTCCTCGATGCGGTTCTCCTGCGCGGCCTGTTCCAGTTTCAGCGCTTTGTTGTTGATCGGTTTCAGATGCTTCATGTCAGTGGACCTTGCGCGCGGTGATGTAGCGGCTGATGAAGGCCGGGTTCTCGGCCATGATCCGGCTGTAGACTTCGATGCCGAAGTCCACCCAGTCACGCATCAGTTCGCAATAGTGGTAGGTCGGGTGGGCCGGGTCGCCGTAGCGGGCATAGCTCTCGTGATAGCAGCCGCCGGAGCACAGGTTGCGGATGCGACAGCTGTCGCAGCCGGTGTCGGTGCGGTCCAGGCGCTGCGAGAGGAAGTCGTTGAGCTCGACCTGCTTCACCCCGCTGTGCACGTTGCCGAAGGTCGGCAGCGACGAGCCGGTGAAGCGATGGCACAGGTTCAGCTCGCCCTTGTGGTCCACCGCCAGCATCTTCAGGCCCGCGCCGCACGGCAGCGCCTTCTTGTGGCCCTCGTGGATGTCGGTGAGCAACTGGTGCAGGTTGGAGAAGCCGATGTTGCGATGCTCCAGCGCCGCCTCCAGGTAGCGTCGGCCGAGGGCCTTCATGTTGGCGAAGACTTCCACCAGTTCCTCGCCGGTGAGGTTGTAGCTGCTGATGTCGCCCGACGTCACCGGGGCGAAACCGACCTCGGCGAAGCCCATTTCGTTGAACAGGTGGTTCCAGATGGTCTCGATATCGGTGACCCCGGTGGTCAGGGTCACCCGCGCGCCCACCGGACGGCTGTCGTAGCGCGACAGCAGCATGTCCGCCTTGCGCCGGACCACGTCGTAGGTGCCCTGCCCGCCCACGGTGATGCGGTTGCGGTCGTGCACGGTCTTCGGCCCGTCGATGCTCACCGACAGCCCGAAGCGGTGGGCATTGAGGTAATCGACGATCTCCTCGGTCAGCAGCGTGGCGTTGGTGGTCATGACGAACTCCACGCGCTTGCCCGCCTCGGCGAAACGCCGCTCGCAGTAGTCGACCATGTACTCGATCAGCTTGCGGTTGCTCAGCGGCTCGCCGCCGAAGAACACCACGGTGTAGACCGGTTCGTCCGGCGACTCCTTGAGCAGCATCTCCACCGAGGCCACCGCGGTCTCGACGTCCATGCGCTTGCCGGCCGAGGGCTTGTCCAGGTCTTCCTTGTAGCAGTAGGTGCAGCTCAGGTTGCAGCCGGTGTTGACGTTGAGCACCACGGTGTTCAGCGCCGTGCGCTCGACCCGCCGGGCCGAGATTTCCGGGGTCAGCGGCGAGCCGTCGCTGACCAGTTCCAGGGCGATCAGCTCGCGCAGCACCTCGTTGACGGCTTCGCCATCGAAGCGCTCGGCCAGGCGTTGCACCAGCACCTCGCTGGAACAGCTGGCGCCGCGCAGGGCGTCGATGATCTCCCCGGTCAGCGCGTCGCTGGCGAACAGCGAGCTGCTGGGGATGTGGAACAGCATGCGGGCATCGTCGACCCGCACTTCATGCAGATTGCGTTCTACCAGGTTCAGGATGGCACCCATCACAACCTCCTCGAAAACTCGAATGTGGCCAGGTCAAACCGCCGGATCACGGGATGGGCGGGTTGTTCCAGCGCTGGATGGTCACGATCATCTGGCCCTCGCCGGTGCGCGCCTGGCCGGCGTCGTCCACGGCAGCGATCACCTTGAGGTTGCCGGCGTTGTTGGTGGACATCTTGCGTGCCGGATTCGGCCCGGCATCGCCCGGCGTGAACACCCCGGTGTCGGCCTGCATCACCCCGGCGAACCTGACGTCCTCGTCCTCGCGGGCGCGCTCGTCGAACGGCTCGACCTTCCACCTGGCCGGGAACACGCCGATGCGATAGGCCTTGCCATCGGCGCCCTGGCCCCAGGCCTCGGCATCGAAGCGCCCCTGGACCTTGGGCGTCGAACCGCCGTTGTCACCCACCCGCGCCACCGAGAAGGCCGGTACCACCTTCACTTCGGCGATCTCGCGATAGACCGCCAACTGCGGCCCGCCGAGCGTGCCGACGGTGACGTCCTGCAGGCCGCTGGCGGCATCGGCGGCGGCCTTGACCTTCACCCGGATGCGTTGCGCAGTGCTCTCCAGCACCTCGACCACCTCGACCCCCTTGCCGAACGACGGCGTGCCACTCAGGCCGCTGCCGACCAGGGTCAGTTCGCTTTCACTGCCGACCTTCACGTAGCCCGGCTGGACCGCCAGCAGGCGCGCGCGGCCCTGCTGCGCGGCGGTGAAGTCGAGGCCGCGTTCGTCATGGGCCTTGTCGAACATGCGCCCGCTGAGCTGGCCGTCGTTGGCGGCGAACACCTGGCGCATGCTCACGCCATCCACCTCCACCGTGCCGCGCCATTCATAGCCGCTGTACAGCATCGCCGTGCCCTCGCCCTTGAACGGCGTGCCGTCGGCGTAGCGACCGTCGAGGCTGACCTTGAAGCGGTCGCCGTCCTCGGCGCTGACCTTCATCACCCCGTTGAGCTCGCCCTTGCCCGGCAGATGGCCACTGAAGCTCCAGTCGCCGGCCAGGCTCGCGGCCTTGGGCATGGCGTGCTGCCAGTCGCTCCAGGCCTTGCTGTCGAAGGGATACTTCTGCGCCAGCAGCGGGACCATGTCCTGCTTCGCCAGGTCGAACCAGTCGCGATCGCGGGACAGCGCCTGGTACTCGAGGGACGGCCACTGGCCGAGGTGGAAATTGACCAGTCGCTCCCATTCCTGGGCCGGCCGCCGCTGCAGGGCGATGCGCGCGCCGGAGTGGCAGCGGGCACACATCTGCTTGGTCGGTTCCTCGATCTGCTCGACGGTGTTCAGCCGGCGTTCGAGGGCATAGCGCACGCCGTCGGTTTCGCTGGGCGCCAGGCCCTGGGTGTCGGCGAGGTACTTGACCAGCGTGCGCCGGTCTTCGTCGCTGATCTGCAACTGGTGCATGGTCTGCATGCGGCCGATGGTCATCAGCCAGCCTTCCGGGGTCTTGCGCTGGTGACTGATGCGGCTGAGGGCATCGTTGCCCTCCGGCAGGTGGCAACCCTGGCAGGTTTCCATGAGGATCTGCTTGCCCTCGCGGGCTTCGCCGACCTGGGGCTGCAAGGCGAGACTGACGGCCATGGCCAGCAAGCCTGCGGCGCTGGCGAACCTGGGTGTTCTCTTCATCGATGACTGACCTCCCACGGGGTTCTTCTTATTGTTCGTACACTTCTTATAGGTCTCTTCCGTCGGCCACACAGAGGCAGAGCACGCACCGAAGAGCCGCTTGAAGGGGTCGATACATATTGCGTGCCAAACGCCGGAAGCGCCGTTATACGGGGCCTGCGGCCCACGGCGGGCGGGCCTCGTGGCGCGTTCTGCGACAACCGGGACAGATTGAGACAGCTGTCGCAGGGGCTTGAGACTGTCTCAGCGCCCGTCTCGATTTGCGACGACCGGCGCTGCCGGCGCCTGGCTCAGCCCCGCGTCACGGCCGTGAATTCAGCGGCCCCGCAGGCGCCCCGGCGACCTTGGCACAGCCGTTGCGATGGCCTGCGGCATTCACTCACAAGAACGAGGTCTGCCCATGTCCACCCCTGCCCCCCTGCACCCGGCCGTCGAGGCTTTCATCCGGCGCGCGCCGACCATGCTGATAGGCGCCGAGTGGGTCGAGGCCGCCGATGGCGAGCGCCTGACCCTGCGCAATCCGGCCAGCGGCGACGTGCTGTGCCAGGTGCCGGCGGCGACCCCGGCCGATGTGGCCCGGGCCGTGGGCGCGGCGCGCCAGGCCTTCGATGATTCGGCGTGGAGCCGCACCCGTCCGCGGGAACGGCAGAACCTGCTGTGGAAGCTCGCCGACCTGATGGAGCGCGACGCCGAGGTCCTGGCCCAACTGGAATGCCTGAACAACGGCAAGAGCGCGGTGGTGGCCAAGGTGATGGACGTGCAGTTGTCCATCGACTTCCTGCGCTACATGGCCGGCTGGGCGACCAAGGTCGAAGGTCACACCGTCGATGTCTCGCTGCCGCTGATGCCCGCCGACCAGTTCCACGGTTTCATCCGCCGTGAAGCGGTGGGCGTGGTCGGCGCCATCGTCGCCTGGAACTTCCCGCTGCTGCTGGCCTGCTGGAAACTCGGCCCGGCCCTGGCCACCGGTTGCAGCGTGGTCCTCAAGCCCGCCGACGAAACCCCGCTGAGCGCCCTGAAACTGGCGGAGCTGGTGCTGGAAGCCGGCTACCCGGCCGGGGTGTTCAACGTCGTCACCGGCACCGGTGCCATCGCCGGCGATGCCCTGACCCGCGACCCGCGGGTGGACAAGCTGACCTTCACCGGCTCCACCGCCGTCGGCCAGCAGATCGGCCGGGTGGCCATGGACAACATGACCCGGGTGACCCTGGAACTGGGCGGCAAGTCGCCGACCATCGTCATGGCCGACGCCGACCTCGCCACCGCGGCCGCCGGCGCGGCCCAGGCGATCTTCTTCAACCAGGGCCAGGTGTGCTGCGCCGGCTCGCGCCTGTACGTGCAGCGCAAGCACTTCGACAACGTGGTGGCGGACATCGCCGGCATCGCCAACGCCATGAAGCTGGGCAACGGCCTCGACCCGAGCGTGCAGATGGGCCCGCTGATCTCCGCGCGCCAGCAGAAGCGCGTGTTCGACTACATCGAGCAGGGCCGCGGCAGCGGTGCCACCATCGCCTGCGGCGGCGAGCAGTTCGGTCCCGGGTACTTCGTCAAGCCGACGGTGATCGTCGATGTCGACCAGAAGCACCCGCTGGTGCAGGAAGAGATCTTCGGCCCGGTGCTGGTGGCCATGCCCTTCGATGACGAAGCCGAAGCGCTGCGCCTGGCCAACGACAGCCCGTATGGCCTGGGCGCGAGCATCTGGTCCAACGACCTGGGGGCGGTGCACCGCATGATTCCGCGCATCAGGTCCGGTTCGGTCTGGGTCAACTGCCACAGCGCGCTGGACCCGGCCTTGCCGTTCGGCGGCTACAAGATGTCCGGGGTCGGCCGCGAGATGGGTGCGGCGGCGATCGAGCACTACACCGAGCTGAAGTCGGTGTTGATCAAGCTTTAAGGGCGGTAGCCCTGGCTCAGCAGCCAACTGCGCACGTAGCGCTGCTGTTCCGGGCTCAACGGCGCCAGCACCTGTTCGACCGGCTCGCGGCGCAAGCGGTCGACCAGTGGCGCCAGCTCTACTCCATTCAGGTGCCAGATGCCCAATGGCTGATCGGGGCTGATCACCACGTGCGCGAGGTCCACCAGGCCCTCGCGCAGCACTGGCGCCTGTTCTATTCGCAGGCTGGAGAAATCCGCCGCGGCATGCACCGGCTCAGCGTCCGGCCAGTGCCGACGCGCCAGCCAGAACGGCTCCTCGGCCCAGCGCCGCTCCTCCAGGTAGAAATCCCGCCCCAGCCGGGCAAAACGCCAGAACAGGTGCTCGACCCGTTGCTGGTGGAAGCGCAGGGCCAGGTCGCGGCGTTCGGGATGGCTCAGCAGCGTGTTGATCACTGCCGGCGCCTGCAGCGCCGAGGACAATGACTGGAAGATGCCGTTGCCCGACAGCGGGTCCACGGCCATGGCCGCATCGCCGACCCGCAGCCAGTGGTCGCCGCCGCAGACCGGGGTGAGGATCGCCGTGCTGCTGCGGGCGTGAAGCTCGAGCGCCTGTTCCTGGTCGTTGTCGAAGAAGGCCCGGGCCAGGGGTGATTGCCAACGCCGCTCACGGCAGAAGTCGAGCAGCGCCGCCTTGTCCGGCAGCGGCGTGGCCGCGACATCGAGGGTCCATTGCCAGTAGCAGCGGCCATCGGCCTGGCGCGCCATCCACACCCAGCCGTCGGGCTGGCTTTCCACGGCGCTGGCGCTCTTGCCCGCAGGGCCTTGCCAGCGGTTGAGCAGGCTCAGGGTTTCCGGTCCGCGCTCGGCACGGCCCACGGACTTGTCGTGCTGCGGCGCCTGGCGCCCGCGGGCCTCGACATGGAAATCGGCGCTCAGGGACGGCGCACCGTCCAGCTCGATCAGGCTGCGCCCGTCTTCGACACGCACGCCGAGCACGCGCGCTTCGATCACTTCGACCCCGGCGCGGTGCAGGTCGTCGCGCAGGCCCTGGTCGAAGCGCGGGCGGTCCAGGAGGAACTCGACATTGCGGCTCTGCGCCTCGCTGTTCCAGCGCGCATGCCGCCGCGACGGCTCGCCGGCCACCGCCAGCGCCTGGGTCAGGCCGGTGTTGCGCAGGGCCTCCAGGACCCGTTGCGAGACACCTTCCAGCGCGGCGAAGCGCCGCCATTCGCTGACCACACGCACCTCGTGGCCGAGCCGCTTCAGGCCCAGGGCAACCGCCGCGCCGGCAGGACCGGCGCCGAGTACGACAATCGATTTCAAGCCCGCCCCCGGTATTCGCGACCACGGTAATGGGCGTTGTGCAGCAGCCAGGCCATCACCAGCGCGTTGCTCGCATGGGGCTGGTCACGCAGGAACGCGGCGATGTGCCCGGTCAGCGCCGCACAGCCGAAACTGGCCCCGGACAACGGGCTTTCCTTGGCCCGCACGCAGGCACCGAAATCGGCCTGGGGGCTGTCCAGCCAGCTCCACTCGTCGCGCTGGCAACGGGCATCGCCGGTGATGCGCAGCACCCCCGGGTAGGCGGCGGGATACACCGGCATGCCTTGGGCCGGAGTCGAGGCGCAGATCAGCACGCCTGCGTCCTGGGCCGCCGCGCAGGCCTCGCGCAAGGCCGGGCGATCGTCGCGCAGGCCGAGGCTCAGGTTGATCAGGCGCACGCCACGCATCACCAGCCATTCGATCCCGGCGGCCACCTGCAGGGCACTGGTGACCCCGCGCTCGTCGAACACCTGGGCGACATGGATCGGCAGGTCGCCGGCCCCTGCGGCAATCAGCTCGACCACCGCCGTGCCGTGGCCCAACGCATCGTCCCGCGCGGGCTGCTCGCTGACGCCGACCGCCGCCAGCTGGAAACGCTGGGCGCCGGCCAGGCGCTCGAGGGGACCGCCGCTGTCCACCACGCCGATGCTCACCTCAGACATGCCCGGCCTCCCGCACGCGCAACTGGCCGTCCTGCAGCAGCAGGTGCAGGTCGGCATTGGCCAGGGTCGAAGGACGGTGGCTGACCAGGATCCGGGTCCGGTCGGCAAACAATTGGTCTATCGCGGCAATCACTTCTCGCTCCGTGTCTTCGTCGACTTGTGAGGTGGCTTCATCCAGCACCAGCAGCAGGGGATTCTGGAGCAATGCGCGGGCAATGGCGATACGTTGTTTCTGTCCGCCGGACAGTTGCTGGCCACGCTCGCCCAGCGGGCTGTCCAGGCCCTCCGGCAGGCTGGCGATCAGACCGTCGAGGCGGGCCAGGCGAGCCACCTCGGCGATCGCCTCGCGACTGGCCTGGGGCACGCTGTAGGCGAGGTTGTCGGCGAGGCTGCCGCGGAACAGCACGATATCCTGGCTGACCACCGCCACGCGCTGGCGCAGGGCCTGCAGATCGAGTTCGCGCAGGTCGACGCCGCCCAGCAGGATCTGCCCGGCCTGGGGATCGTGGAAGCGCTGCAGCAGGTCGATCAGGGTCGACTTGCCGGCGCCGGACATGCCGCTCAGGGCCACCTTGCGGCCATGGGCAATGCTCGCCTCGACCTGCTGCAACAAGGGCGGGCGCCCCGGGTGGGCAAAGCACACGCCGCGCAGTTGCAGGTCGCCGCGCTGTGGCATGGGCGTCGCCTGCAACGGGCTTTCCACCTCCGGCGCCACGCCGCGCAACTCCATCACCCGCCCCAGGCTGACGCTCATGCGCTGCATCGCCACGTACAGGCCCAACAGGCTCTGCACCGGCCCCACCGCCATGCCCAGGTAGGTGGAAAAGGCGATCAGCGCGCCCAGTTGCCAGGTGCCCTGCACCACCCAGTAGCCGCCCACCAGGAACGCGCAGGCGCGGGACAGCGAGGTCAGGGTGCCGGGCACCGCCTGGGTGAAGAACTCGGTGACCTGCAGGCGCAGCAACTGGCTCATGTAGCCCTGCCCCAGCCCGTCCAGGCGCTGCGCCTCGCGCTGTTGCTGGCCGGCGGACTGGATGAACTTCATCGCTGGCAGGGTCTCCACCAGGAACGAGGAAACGTCCGCCGAACGCTCGCGCAACTGGCGCACCTCGCGCTCCACCTTGCGCCGCATCCAGCGCAGCCAGAGCACGTCCAGCGGGATCAGCAGCAGCGCCAGCAGCGACAGTTGCCACGACAGCATCAGCAGCATGCCCAGGGCACAGACCAGGCCGATCACGCTGGACACCGCGGAGAACAGTGAGTCCACGGCAAAGCGCTGGATCTCGGCGACATCGCCATCGAGCCGCGACATCAGGTCGCCCAGGCGGCGCTGGCCGAAGAATGCCGGCGACAGGCGTTGCAGGTGGCGGTACAGCTCGTCGCGCAGGGCGAACAGGATGCGTCCGGACAGGCGCGTGTGCAGGTAGCGGTTGAGCCCGGAGAGCAAGGTGCCGAGGATGCCGGCCAGGATCATCGCTGCGGCGACCAGCGCCAGCTTGGGAAAATCCTTGGCCAGCAGGCCGTCGTCGATCAGCAGCTTGGTCAACCACGGCTGCACCAGCACCAGGGCCGTGGCGCACAGCGACAGGCCCAGCAGCCCGGCGATGGCCAGGCGATGCGGGCGGATGAAGCCATACAGCCAGTGCAGGGCGTCATGCAGGGCGGGCCGGTCGCGGTGCTCGATCAGGCGGCTGAGCAGACGCTGGATCACGGCGTCATCTGCTTGAGCTTGCGGTACAGCGTGGCGCGGCTGATGCCCAGCGCACTGGCGGCGGCCGTGGCGTTGCCATGGTGACGTTCGAGGGCCTGGCGGACCAGCTCCAGCTGGTTGTCCCGCAGGCTTTCCTGCTTCGCCCGCGGCTCGCCGCTGCGCAGTTCGTCGAGCAACTGATCGGGCAGGTGTTCGAGGCCGAGCACCTGCTCGCCCTCCTCGCGCATGGCCAGGAGCAGGCGCAGGCTCATCTCCAGCTGGCGGATGTTGCCCGGCCAGTGGTAGCCGTCGAACAGCTGCGCCAACTCGTCGGACAGGCGCACGCCGTGGCCGCCGAGGCGGGCCAGCAGGCTGTCGATCAGCGCCGGCAGGTCGTCGCGCTCGCGCAGGGCCGGCAGGCGCACGCTGATGCCGTTGATGCGGTAGTAGAGGTCCTCGCGGAACTGCTGGTCGGCCACCTGTTGCTTGAGGTCGCGGTGGGTGGCGCAGATCAGGGCGATATCCAGGTCCTGCTCCTGGGCGGCCCCGAGCGGCGCCACCTTGCGTTCCTGGAGGACCCGCAGCAAGCGCGCCTGCAAGGCCAGCGGCATGTCCCCCACCTCATCGAGAAACAGCGTGCCGCCGTGGGCCTGCTGCAAGCGCCCGACCATGCCGCCCCGGCGCGAGCCGGTGAAGGCGCCTTCGCGGTAGCCGAACAGTTCCGACTCGATCAGGCCCTCGGGAATCGCCGCGCAGTTGACCGCGATGAACGACTTGCCGGCGCGGGCGCTGTCCTGGTGCAGGGCGCGGGCCACCACCTCCTTGCCGCTGCCGGTCTCGCCCAGCAGCACCACCGGCAGGTCGCTGGCCAGGCCCTGGCGCGCCATGCGCAGGGTACGCGCGAAACGCGCATTGCCCGCGCCGAGGGTTTCCAGCGAGGGCGTGGTCGAGGCCGCCGGGGCACGGCTGACGGTCGCCGGCAGCGACACCGCCAGCGTGCGCTGCGGCAGGTGCAGGGTCTTGTAGTGGAACGCGCCCTTGGCCGTCTCGACGCTGTCGACCTGGCCCTGCTGCAGGCGCGCCAGCCAGTGCTCCACGCGCAGGCCCAGCAGGCTGTCGCAGCGCTGGCCGACCAGGCTGGCACGCTCGCAGCGCAGCAACTGGCAGGCCTGGTTGCTGGCGGCGAGGATGCGCCCGTCGAGGCTGACCGCCAGCAGGCCCTGCCAGCAGGAGTCGAGGTACTGCCGACGGCTGTGGAAGGCCAGGACGATCTGCTCGGGGAAGCTGTTGGTGAACAACCGGCTTTCGATCTGCATCACCGCCAGCGCCAGCAATGCGGTGCGGTCGTGCAGACGGCCGAGGGGGCCCTGGCGGGTCAGGTCGAGGACGCCGAACAGCTCGCCTTGCGGGCTGTGGATCGGCACCGAGGTGCAGGAGAAATCGCTGAGCCGTTCGAGGAAGTGCTCGCCGCAGTCGATCTGTACCGTGCGGGCTTCCACCAGGGCGGTACCCAGGGCATTGGTGCCGCGGCTCGCCTCGCTCCAGCAGGTGCCGGGGGCGATATCGCCGAGGCCACGGCGCTTGAGCACGCCGGACTCGCCCTGGATGGCGAGGATGGTGGCGTCGGCGTTGGCGAGGATGATCAGGCTGTCGCCGCCCTGGCGTGTGCCGAGGTAGTCCAGTTCGGCACAGGCGGCATCCAGCAGCGGGCGGTTGCTGGCCAGCAGCAGGTCGAGGCTGGCGGCAGAGGTCAGGGCGACTTCCTGGCCGGCGTTACCGGTCACCCCATGGCCGAGGCTGCGCCGCCAGGAGGCATCGATTTCGGCACGCAGGAAGCCATCGGGCAGTTGCCCCTCGACGGACAGGCGTTCACGGGCAAGACGGGGATTCGAGGTCGGGGCGGTTTTTATTGTGCTCATCGGCGGCTCCGGATCGGTTATCCGATACAAGCAATACCTGCGCCAAAATCCTTTGGTAACACGTCCTGGGTGGTCTGGGTGTGGACCAGGTCTCATCACTCGCTCGCGCACACCTGTGGGCGCTGGCTGGTCGGGGCGCCGAACCGCAGCGACAGGGGCACCACAAGGCAGGAGTATAACGCCGTTACAAAAGCCCCAGCGACTTGGCCCGGGCCACCGCCTGGGTACGCCGCTCGACGCCGAGCTTGCTGTTGATGTGGCTGGCGTGGGTCTTCACGGTGTGCAGGGAGATGAACAGCTGCTCGCTGATTTCCTGGTTGGAACAGCCCTGGGCGATCAGCTCAAGCACCGCCTGCTCGCGGACGCTGAGGGTTTCCGCGCTGGTGCTGCTTTCCGGGCTCGGCAACAGCGCCAGCAGGCTGCTCTGCGCCGGACTCGAAGGCTGCGCCTGGAGCTGTTCGCGCAACCACTCGGGATGGGCGTTGAGCAGGCGCTGGAACGGCTGCAGCGCGCCACCCCGGGCAGCGTCGAGCGCCTGGACCAGACGCTCGCGCGCGACCGCCTGCTCGCCCAGGCCGAGCAGCAACCCGACCTGCTGGCACAAGGCGGTCACGCAGAGCAGTTGCCCGCCGCTGGCCTGGCCGCGATTGACCAGCGCCTGCAAGCGCTGCCCGGCCTGGGCGCCACGGCCCTGGGCCTGCTCCAGCAGCGCCTGTTGCAGTTCGATGTGCAGCGGCAGCAACGGATGGAACTCCGGCGCCGCCGCGGCCTGTTGCCCGCCGTAGGTCTGGCTCAGGCGCAGCAGCCAGGACTCGGCGAGGTCATTGCGCCCCTGGGCCAGCCACAGCTCGCATTTCACCAGGGTGATCATCGCCAGGTAGAAGATCGGCGGCACATCCCAGATGTGCATCAGGCGTTCGGCCTCGGCCAGTTCGGCGAAGGCCTCGGCGAAGCGCCCCTCGCGACCGTCGAGGGAGGCCAGGGCACAGTGGCCGATCAGCACGCTGATGTCGCGGCAGGCGCGGGCTTCGATCAACCCCGCGCGCAGGCGGCTGCGCCCGGCATCCGCCTGCAGGCGTCCCACCAGCAGGTAGCCCTCGTAGAGCATCAACCGCGCCCGCACCGCGTACAGCCGCTGCGACGACAGCCCGCGCAGGCGCTGCAGGCCCTGGCGCACTTCGTCCATGGCCCGCAGCACCTCGCCGCGGGCATGCAGCACCCGGGCGCGGTCGTAATGGGCCAGGGCCTCGAACAGCGGGTTGCCGACCCGCTGGGCCAGTTCCAGGGCCTCGCGGTTCCAGCCGCGGGCGCGCCAGAAATCGGCGTCGGCGATGGCCAGGTTGGACAAGGTCGACAGGCACATCAGGCGCTGTCCGTAACGCTTGTGCGGCAGACTGTGCAGGGCCTGCTCGCAGTAGGAACGGGTGCGCTCGCGATCGCCCCGGCCGCGGGCGATGATGCCGCTCAATGCCAGCCACTGGGCGAGCATGGATTTCTGCGCGGTGGCCGAGGGCGCCGGCAGGAAGCGGCTGAGATGGCTGGCCAGTTCCTCGGCGGCGTCGAGCTGGCAGGCCAGGCCCAGGGCCCAGCTGTACAGCACGATCAGCCGCGGCGTGCTGATCAGCAGGCTGTCGGGCAGGTCCATCTTCCAGCGCAGGAGCATGCCGACGTTCTGTTCGGCCAGCAGTTGCTCCTCGGAAAGGTTCTGCACCAGGTTGGCCGCGACATCCAGGTGCCCGGCGCGCAAGGCCTGTTCCACCGCCTCGTCGAGCAGGCCTTGGCCCTGGAACCAGCGGCAGGCGCGCAGGTGCAGGCTGGACAGCGGCAAGCTGGCCTGGCGGGTGCGCAGCAGGTCGGAGAACAGGTGGTGATAGCGGAACCAGTAGCCATGCTCGTCCAGCGGCACCAGGAACACCTGGTGCGACTGCAGGAAGCGCAGGATCTCGCCGCTGTCGTGGCTTTCCCGCAGGGCATCGCAGAGGTCGGCGCAGAAACGGTCCTGGCAGGCGGTATCGTTGAGGAAGGCCTGGACCTCCGCCGGCAGGCAGTCGATGACTTCCTCCAGCAGGTAGTCGCGGATCAAGCCTTCGCCACCGTGCAGTGCCTGGGGCAAGGCGCTGTCGGCGCCGGACTCGGTGGCGGCGAGGAGCCAGAAGCGCAACCCGGCGACCCAGCCGTCGCTGCGCTGGACCAGGTTGTCCAGGGCCTGGCCACGCAGTACCGACGGATGCTGGCCGAGCACGGCGAAGGACTCGTCGGGGGTCAGGCGCAGGTCCTGCTCGGTCAGTTCCAGCAACTGCCGCGACAGGCGCAGGCGCGCCAGGTGCCAGTCCGGCCGCAGGCGGCTGGTGACCAGCAGCACCAGGCCCGGCGGCAGGTGGTTGAGGAAGAACTGCAGGCAGCGATCGAGCACCGGCCCCTGGGCCAGGTGGTAGTCGTCGAGGACCAGGAGGATCGGTGCGCCGCTCTGCAGGTGGACCGCCAGTTCGTCAAGCAGGCCGTCGAGCCATTCCTCGAAGGCGAACGGCTGGTGGCGCTGACGCATCTTCAACAGGCCGAGGGCCTGGCTGCCCAGGCTCGGGCAATGCTGCTGCAGGCCCTCCAGCAGGCGCTCGAGAAACCGCCCCGGATCGGCGTCGCGCTTGCTCAGGCCCAGCCACAGGCTGCGCCACTGCGCCGGCAGGCCCTGGCAGAACTCCACCGCCAGCGAACTCTTGCCGAACCCGGCCGGGGCATTGACCAGCAACAGGCGACCGCCGAGCCCGCCCTGCAAACGCTGGCACAGGCGCGCCCGCGGCACATGCCCGTCGGGCAGCGGTGGCCGGTAGAAGCGTCCTTCCAGGGCAGACACGGTCTGGCTGGTGAACCCTTGCGTACTGGACAGGTCGGTCATGGCCGGCTCTTTCCTGGGAAAATCTCGGCGACAGGGATTGCCGCAGACTAGCGGGTTAACCGGCACATTTGAAGGCGATTGCCGCAGGTAAGGAAAAAAAGACTACAACAAGAAGCAACAAGAACAACATTGATGGGAAGCAAAGGATGAGGGTTCCAGGGAACAAATCGCCGACCCCATGAGGACTTTTCTGATACCCGCCAATCAAAACGCCCCGGCAAGCCGGGGCGTTCTGGGGATCGCACGGAGGGGGTCAAACGTTAACGCACACCCGACTGACGCAGGGCGGCCGGCTGGAAGTCGGCCTTGGAGGCGGTGAAGCCGAAGTCGTAGGACTTCTTCTCCTCGTTCTTCATGCCCAGTGCCAGGTAGCGACCGGATTGCAGGTCGTAGATGGCCTCCAGGGTGTACCACGGCACCTGGACGTTGTAGTAGTCCTGGGCGTGGGCCTCGGACACCCGCCACAGCTGGCCGCGGCCGTCGTACTGGTCGATCACCGCGGCTTGCCAGGTGTCCTCGTCGATGTAGAAGTCACGCTTGGCGTAGATGTGCCGCTGGCCCGGCTTCAGGGTCGCCACCACGTGCCACACGCGGCGCAGCTCGTAGCGGGTCAGGTCCTGGTTGATATGGCCCGGCTTGATGATGTCGGCGTACTTCAGGGTCGGCGAGTCCAGCTTGTAGGCGTTGGAGGCGATGTACATCTCCTTCTTGCCTTCCAGCTTCCAGTCGTAGCGATCCGGCGCACCGTTGTACATGTCGAGGTTGTCGGAGGTACGCAGGCCGTCGGCGGCGGTACCCGGACCGTCGTAGGACACCTGCGGCGCCTGGCGCACACGGCGCTGGCCGGCGTTGTAGATCCACGCCTTGCGCGGCTCCTTGACCTGGTCGAGGGTCTCGTGCACCAGCAGCACGGTACCGGCCAGACGCGCCGGCGCGGTCACTTCCTGCTTGAAGTAGAACAGCACGTTGCCCGGGTCCTTCGGATCGAAGTCCTTCATCTGGTCGCGGAAGACGAACTGGTCCTGGAAGTACACCAGGCTGTAGCTGCCGTTCTGCTGCGGCGTGGCCTGGGTCACCAGGCGGGTCACGCTGCCGCCGCGATAACGGGTGATGTGGTTCCAGATCACCTCGACACCGCTTTTCGGAATCGGGAACGGCACGGCGACCTGGAAGTTGTTCAGGCCGTTGCCGCCTTCGACCAGGGTGGTCTGGGTGGCGTTCTGCTTGATCGCGGCGAACACGTTGTCCGGCACGGTGGCGCCGCGGTGGGTCTTGTACACCGGGATCTTGAAGGTGTCCGGGTAACGCTTGAACATCGCGATCTGGCCGGGGGACAGCTTGTCCTTGTACTGGTCGACGTTCTGCGCGGTGATGACGAACAGCGGCTTCTCCGACGCATACGGGTCGGACAGGAAACCGCGCGCATCGGCGCTGCCGGCCGACTTGGACAGCGGCTCCCACGGGCCGATGGAACCGTCGGCGTTGCCGGCCTTTTCCGCGCCCATCGGGGTCAGGCTGCTGCCCAGCTTGGCCGCTTCATCGGCGGAAACCGCCGCCATCACGCTGCTCGCCAGCAGGGACAGGCCCAGTACGCCGGCTTTCAGCAAGGTCTTGGTGCTTTTCATGGTCATGTTCTTCTTCCTGAATAATGCGCTTAGAAGTTCACGCCGAAGCTGAGGGCGACGAAGTCGCGGTCATCCACGGTGGTGTACTTGCCGTCGAAGAAGTTGGTGTACGACAGGCTGGCGGTGTAGGTGTTCTGGTACTCGGCGTCCAGACCGAGGCTGACGGCCTTGCGGCCTTCCTCGAAGTTGGCGCCCGGACCTGGCGAATAGCCCTTGACGTCGTGGGACCAGGCCACGCTCGGCTTGAGGTTCACACCGGCGAACACATCCGGGTAGTCCCAGATGGCGCGTGCACGGTAGCCCCACGAGTCGGAGGTGGTGAAACCGTCGTTTTCGCAGTAGCGGGTCAGGTTGTTCTTGTCGGCGCCAGCCAGGGTACTGGCGTTGAGCGAGGCGCAGCGGCCATTGGGCAGCGGGCCAGGACCGTAGACCGGGTCGCGACCATAGCGAGCCTCGGAATTGCTCTCCAGGCCGCCGACGTGGGTCCAGCCAACCTCGCCCACCAGCGTCAGGCGACTGGCGCCCATGACCTGGTCGAAGAAGTGGGTGAAGGTGGTCTGCAACTGGGTGATTTCCTTGCGGCGATAGCCCGGTTGATCCTGGCCAGGACGGCCTTGCAATACCGAGGCAGTCGGGTCCAGCGGGGTCAGACCGGAGTAGAGGATATCGGTGGTGTTGAGCTGCACCGGCGCATTCGGCCGGTAGCTGATTTCACCGCTCCACGCGGTGCCGGTGGGCAGCGTGGTAGAGAAGCTCAGACCGTACAGGCGGATGTCCTCGGGGTACTCCACGTAGTAGCTGGAGTTGCCCGCCACCACCATCGGCAACAGGGTCGGCGCCAGGGCGACGGCCTGGGCCTGGCTCAAGCCGTTGGCCATCAGGCGCCCCACCAGGTTGGCCGCGCTATAGGAGCTTGCCGGTCCACCCTTGCCGCTGAAGATCGGTGCACGGCTGTGGTAGTTCATGAAATAGCCACCGAACTCGGTATTCAGCGGTTCGAACATGTAGCGCAGGGCCACGCCGAACTGGCCGCCGTCACGGGCATCGCGGTCACCGCCACGACGCACGATCACCCCTTCGTCCGGCGAACCGTGGGTTACGCCCAGTTGGCTCAGGGCATTGCGCACGGCCGGAGAAGCGATGCTCGAGTTCTTCGCCAGCACCGCCAGGTTGGCGTCGCAGCCATCGGCGATCACGTCTGGCTGGGAGAAGAAGGTGCCGCAGTTGTCCGCGACAGTCTGGTCCCACTCCAACTGGTAGAACGCCTCGGCCGACAGGTTGTCGGTCAGGCTCTGGGAAACATAGAACATGTTGACCGGGATCAGGCCTTCCTTGATCTCGGCACCCGGGCGACGGAACGCGGATACGTCGATCGGGTTGATGGCGTTGATGCCGCCACCGATGAAGGTACTTTCACCCCAGCTCACCACCTGCTTGCCGAGACGTACGGAGCCCGGTTGATCGGCGATGGAATAGTTGTGGTAGACGAAGGCGTCGAGAATCTGTGCGCCGGACGACTTGGCGCCTTCCTTGCGGTTGGAGTCGCTGATGTCCTTGAACTCGCGACCTTCATCCTTCAGCTCGAAGTCGTACCAGTACTTGCCACGGACGAAGACGCCGGTGTCGCCGTACTTCAGTTCGAGGTCATGGATGCCCTTGAAGATCTTCGAGAAGGTTTCACCGCGCTTGAAGTTCAGGTGGCCGTCATCGGACGTCTGCGACAGGCCGCGACCGCCGTTGTTCGCCCCGATCAGGTTCTTGTTCGGGCTCTCGGTGGACCAGCTGGCACCGACCGACAGCGACGAGTCGAAACTCCCCTCGATCTCCCCGATGTTGAAACTGACCGCGAATGCAGGACTTGCAAGCGTAGAAGCGAGGCTGACGGCCAGGGGCAGTTTCGCCCGGCGCCAGAACAGATTTACTGATGTCATCGACGCTACTCCATGTACTTTATTTTTATGGCAGTGAGTCCTTCAAAGAAACGGGCCGATCGACGCCGGTACTGGCAGGCCGCTAGCCGGTGCGCTGCATGCGCATTCCCCGTCCCTCAAAATCCCCTGGCCCGACTATAGCCAGCAGGTAGTAGTGCTTGATCCCTCTAAAGTGTGATTTGCACATCACCCTCGCCCATGGCAATGCCACGGCGGCGACACGAAGACTGGCCGGGCAAGGATGGCTGATATTTTTCATTTCACAAGGCGGCGACGCCTCTGGAACGCGGCTCGCACCGGTCAAGGCGCGAGCCGGCGCGGCCTACAGGGTGGACAGGAAGGTGCTGTTGCTGGCCTGCCACTGGGTGATGTCGAGGCGGATGCGCTTCTTGTCGAGCTTGCCGACGCTGGTCTTGGGAATTTCGGTAACAAGGGCGATCTGGCTGGGGATCGCCCATTTGTTGATGTGCCCCAGTTCCACGAACGGCTTGAGGTGTTCCTTGAGTTCCCGCGCGTCGATGTTCGCGCCCTCGCGCACCACCAGCAGGGCGAACGGCCGCTCGCCCCACTGCGGATCGGCGACGCCGACCACGGCCACTTCGCGCACCGCGGCGTGGCGGCTGATGAGGTCTTCCAGGTCCAGGGAGGAAATCCACTCGCCGCCGGTCTTGATCACGTCCTTGATGCGGTCGCGGATATCGATCACGCCCATGGCGTCGAGGGTGGCCACGTCACCGGTGTGCAGCCAGCCGCCGTCCCACAGTTCCTCGCTCTTCTGCGGCTCGCGGAAATAGCCCATGGTCAGCCAGGGCGCGCGCAGCACCAGCTCGCCCTGGGACTCGCCGTCGGCGGGAAGGAAATGGCCGTTGCCATCGATGATCGCCGCTTCCACCAGCGGCACCGGCACCCCGGCCTTGATCCGGTAGGTGGTGCGCTCGTCCTCGCTGCCGGCCAGCAGTTCTTCGTTGAGGTGGGCACAGGACACCAGCGGGCAGGTCTCGGACATGCCGTAGGCGGCGGTCAGCTGGATGCCGCGGGCCTTGGCCGCGTCGTACAGGGCGCGGTTCAGCGCGCTGCCGCCGATGATGATCTTCCAGCCGCCGAAGTCCTGGTCCTGGGCGTTCTTGCAGTTGAGCAGCATCTGCAGGATGGTCGGCACGCAGTGGGAGAAGCTGACCTGCTCCTCGCGCCACAGCCGGACCAGCATGTCCGGCTCGTAGCGCCCGGGATAGACCTGCTTGAGACCGAGCATGGTGGCGACGTAGGGGATGCCCCAGGCATGCACGTGGAACATCGGGGTGATCGGCATGTACACGTCGTCGGTGCCGAGCAGGCGCACGCTGTCGATGCTACCGGTAACAGTGGCCACGCCCAGGGTGTGCAGCACCAGTTGGCGGTGGGTGAAGTACACGCCCTTGGGGTTGCCGGTGGTACCGGTGGTGTAGAAGGTGGTGGCGACGGAGTTCTCGTCGAAATCCGGGAAGTCGTAGTGCGGGCTGGCGGCCGCCAGCAACTGCTCGTACTCGCCCACCAGGTTGGGCAGCTCGGCGGTCTTTTCCGCGCCGTCGGTGAGCAGCAGGGTCTTTTCCACCGTGGTCAGTTGCCCGGCGATGGCCTGGTAGAGCCCGACGAAATCGCTGTTGACCAGCACGAAGCGGTCGTCGGCGTGGTTCATGGTGTAGAGGATCTGCTCCGGCGACAGGCGCACGTTGATGGTGTGCACCACGGCGCCGATCATCGGGATGGCGAACATGCATTCCAGGTAGCGATGGCTGTCCCAGTCCATCACCGCCACGGTGTCGCCGGCCTTGACCCCGGCCTCGGTCAGCACGTTGGCCAGGCGCGCGATGCGTTCGTTGAGGGTCAGGTAGCTGTAGCGCAACTGGTCGCGATAGACGATCTCGCGGGTTTTCTCGTAGCGGCTGCCGGACATCAGCAGGCGCTTGATCAGCAGCGGAAACTGATACGCACCCTCGGCGGGGGCAATGACGCGAGTCTGCAACATGGGAATCCCTTTTCTGGAGTTGCACGAGGCATGGACAAAGCTGTGCCTACTCTAGAACGGGGATGTGACGGTCAAATCAGCCAAAGGAATGATTTGACCGCCTTTCGACCGAACGGTCATGCCGTTCGGTCATTGCCCTGGGGCCCCTCTGTTCAGCGGATCTCGCTGAACGCGATCTTGATCCCGAGGGCGATCAGCACCGCGCCCATGGTGCGGTCGAACCAGTGGCCCATGCGGGCGAAGGCCGCGCGGACCCGGGCCTGGCTGAACAGCATGGCGACCAGGCAGAACCACAGGCCGGTGGCCAGCGCCAGGTACACGCCGTAGCCGGCCTGGACCCGCAGCGGGGTGTGCGGGTCGATCACCACGGTGAACAGCGAGAGGAAGAACAGCGTGGCCTTGGGGTTGAGGCCATTGGTCATGAAGCCGGCGACGAAGGCGCCGCGCGGGGTGCGCTCGACGCTGGAGACCTGGATCGACTCGGCGCCCGCCGCGGCCGGCCGGGCGCGCAGGGCCTTGAAGCCGATGTACACCAGGTAGGCCGCGGCGGCCCACTTGAGTGCGTTGAACAGCATGATCGACTGCGACACGATCAGGCCGATGCCCAGCAGCGAGTAGCCGACATGCAGGAAGATCGCTGTGCCGACGCCAAAGGCGGTCCAGGTTCCGGCGCGGCGGCCATGGGTAACACTTTCACGGACCACCACGGCGAAGTCGGGACCGGGGCTGGCCACGGCCAGCAGGTGGATCAGGGCGACAGTGAGAAATTCTGCCCAGTACATGAGGGGCTCCAGGTAACGATCGGGGTCGCTACCTTAACCATTAATAACTTGTTACAACAGGCGCCACGACTTCATCGGCGTCAAGCCAACGCCCTTGACTCTCCCCCATGGGGCATCCCCCACCCTGCCGGCCTTTCCAGCAGGAACCCCTCCATGAGCACACGCATCCTCATTCTGCTTGGCCACCCCTCCAGTGCCAGCTTCTGCGCGGCACTGGCCAACCAATACCGGGAAACCGCACTGCAGGCCGGGCATCAGGTCCGCCTCGTCAACCTCGGCGAGCTGGTGTTCGATCCGATCCTGCGCGACGGCTACCGCCACCCGCAGCCGCTCGAACCGGACCTGCTCGACGCCCAGCGCGCCATCGAATGGGCCGAACGCCTGGTGCTGGTCTTCCCAGTCTGGTGGGGCGGCGTCCCCGCCCTGCTCAAGGGTTTCCTCGACCGGGTCCTGCTGCCGGGCTTCGCCTTTCGCTACCAAGGCAGCTCGCCTTTCCCGCAGAAACTGCTGGCCGGCCGCCACGCCCACCTGCTGGTGACCATGGACACCCCACCCTGGTACTACCGCTGGCTGCAGGCCATGCCCGCGCTGCAGCAGATGCGCCGCACCACCCTGGCTTTCTGTGGTATCCGCCCGGAAAAGACGCTAACGTTCGGTCCTCTTCTGTCTTCCACGCGCCAGCGGCGCCAGGCCTGGCTGGAGCAGGCCCGCGACCTGGCGCTGCGCTGAAAAAGGACGTTCGATGTTCATCGGCGAAGCTGCCCGGTTATCCGGCACCACCATCAAGTGCATCCGTCACTACGAGCGCATCGGCCTGCTGCGACCGGCCCGCCGCCAAGGCAACTACCGGACCTACGACCAACACGCCGTCGACCTGCTGGTGCTGATCAAATGCGCGCAGAAGCTCGGCTTTACCCTCAGGGAGATGCAGGCTCTAATGGCCGACGGCCAGGCCTCGCGGGAAGCCATTGGCCAGGCCATCACGCTCAAGCGTGAGCAGTTGCAGCAGCGGATCGACGCGCTGCAGGCGCAGATGAGCGGACTGCAGGCGTTCGACGCCAGCCTCCGGCAAATTCCCGACAGCTGTTTTCATTTCTGAACCCCCAGGAGCCCCGTCATGACCCACGCCGTCTTTCTCGACCACAGCTCGCTGGACCTCGGTGATCTCGACCTCAGCGGCCTGAGCGCCTGCTTCAGCCGCTTCGACGTGCATCCGGCGACCGCGCCCGGGCAGGTCGTGGAGCGCCTGCAAGGCGCCCGCGTGGTCATCAGCAACAAGGTGCTGCTGAACGCCGAGGTGCTGAAGGCCTGCCCCGATCTGCAACTGATCCTGGTCGCCGCCACCGGCACCAACAACGTCGACCTGCAGGCCGCTCGCGAACGGGGCATCGTGGTCAGCAACTGCCAGGGCTACGGCACCCCGTCCGTGGCCCAGCACACCCTGGCCCTGCTGCTGGCCCTGGCCACCCGCCTGCCGGACTACCAGCAGGCGGTCGCCGCCGGCAAATGGGGCCAGGCCAAGCAGTTCTGCCTGCTGGACTTCCCCATCGTCGAACTGGAAGGCAAGACCCTCGGCCTCCTCGGCCATGGCGAGCTGGGCGGCGCGGTGGCGCGCCTGGCCGAGGCGTTCGGCATGCGCGTGCTGCTCGGCCAGCTGCCCGGCCGCCCGCCCCGCGAGGACCGCCTGAGCCTGGAAGAACTGCTGCCGCAGGTGGATGCCCTGACCCTGCACTGCCCGCTCAACGACAACACCCGGCACATGATCGGTGCCGCGCAACTGGCCCTGCTCAAGCCGGGCGCGTTCATCGTCAACACCGCCCGTGGCGGCCTGATCGACGAGCAGGCCCTGGCCGATGCCCTGCGCGCCGGGCATCTCGGCGGCGCCGCCACGGACGTGCTGACGGTGGAGCCGCCGATCAACGGCAACCCCTTGCTGGCGGCGGACATTCCGCGCCTGATCGTCACCCCGCACAGTGCCTGGGGCGCGGTGGAGGCACGCCAGCGCATCGTCGACCAGCTAAGCGAGAACGCCAGCGCCTTCCTCTCCGGCACGCCGCGCCGCGTGGTCAGCTGAGCGGCGCCGCCTTCTGGTAGACTTCGCCCCTTTTTTCAGGAGCCGTCGTCCATGGACCCGCGCAGTGAAGTGTTGCTTCGTCAGGCTGATCTGTTCACCGGCCCGCTGCTGCTCGCCGGATTGCCCGCCGACAGCCTGCTGGGCAGTTTTCCACAGGCCCGCGGCTGGAGCTGGCATGCCGGCGACCAGGCGACGCTGGACACGCGCTTCCCGGGGCGCAGCCATTTCGGCGTGGACGTCCCCGACGTGGCGTTCGACGGCGCGGTGCTGTTCCTGCCCAAGTCCCGTGACCTGGCCAATTACCTGCTCAACGCCCTGGCCTCGCGCCTGGGCGGTCGCACGCTGTACCTGGTCGGGGAAAAACGCGGCGGCATCGAGGGCGCGGCGAAGCAGCTGCATGCCTTCGGCAAGCCACGCAAGCTGGACAGCGCGCGGCATTGCCAGCTGTGGCAGGTGACCGTGGAAAATCCACCGCTGGCGCCGTCGCTGGACAGCCTGGCCCTGCGCTTCGAACTGCCGCTGGCCGATGGCACGCTGAAGATCGTCAGCCTGCCGGGGGTGTTCAGCCATGGCCGTCTGGACCGCGGCACCGCGCTGCTGCTGGAGCACCTGGACGGCCTGCCCGGCGGGCATGTGCTGGACTTCGGCTGCGGCGCCGGGGTGCTCGGCGCCACCATCAAGCGGCGTTATCCACAGAGCCGGGTCACCCTGCTCGACGTCGATGCCTTCGCCGTGGCCAGCAGTCGCCTGACCCTGGCGGCCAATGGTCTGGAAGGCGAGGTGATCGCAGGTGATGGCATCGACTCCGCACCTTGCGAACTCGACGTCATTCTGAGTAATCCGCCGTTCCACACCGGGGTGCACACCAATTACCTGGCCTCGGAAAATCTGCTGAAAAAATCAGCCGATCATCTGAAAAAAGGCGGCGAAATGCGCCTGGCCGCGAACAGCTTCCTGCGCTATCCACCGCTGATCGAAGGCGCCCTGGGAAACTGCGAAACGCGTGCCCAAGGCGACGGATTCAAGATCTACCGGGCGCTGCGCGGCTGAAAAACAGCACTTGCGCAAACGAATCGGCGTAGGCAGAATCCGCTCCGTCCTAGGGGAGTAGTCTCCCGCGAGCACCCTGCTCGCCCGGTGCGACGTCAACATACTTGGTCCACAGACCATGGCGCGCACGACCCACGGTCCGCATCAGACGGATCCAGGGTTTGACAAGACCTATGACACGCACACCTTACCCGGGGCGGGGAGGCTGTACGTGTCATAGCCGTGTCGACCCGCCCCCGTAGGAATCCTGATGCTGGAATCATTGCTCGTCCCCACCGCAATCGTTGCGCTCGCCGAAATCGGCGACAAGACGCAGTTGCTTGCCCTCATTCTCGCCGCGCGCTTCCGCAAGCCGTGGCCGATCATCGCCGGCATCGTCGCCGCGACCCTGGCCAACCATGCCGCCGCCGGTGCCGTGGGCGCCTGGTTCGGCAGCTTCTTCAGCAACGTCACCCTGCACTGGATCCTGGCCGCGAGCTTCCTCGCCACCGCCGCCTGGACGCTGATCCCGGACAAGATGGACGATGACGAGGCCGGCACCGCGCGGCGCTTCGGGCCGTTCCTGACCACCCTGATCGCGTTCTTCCTCGCCGAGATCGGCGACAAGACCCAGGTCGCCACGGTGATGCTGGCGGCGCAGTACCCGCACCTGATCATGGTCATCATCGGTACCACCCTGGGCATGCTGATCGCCAACGTGCCGGTGGTGCTGGCGGGCAACTTCGCCGCCGAGAAACTGCCGCTGACCCTGATCCGTCGCCTGGCGGCGAGCGCGTTTGCGGTGCTGGCGCTGATCGCCGTGTATTCGGCGATGCAGGCCAGCGGCTGGGTGGGCTGAAGGCCTGGAGAAGACTGCATCAAACCCTGTGGAAGAATCTACGGTGACAGGCAAGCAGATGGATGTTGTGACTGCTGACCTCATCGTCGGCAAGCCGACTCCCACAGGGTTCTGGGCCAATCGCAGTATCTGTGCTCGACGCGATCCCTGTGGGAGCTGGCTTGCCAGCGATAGCGGTGGCGAATTCACCATTGCTATCGCTGGCAAGCCCCACAGGGTCAGCACAAGCCAGACGGTTTACTTTCTGGCCTGCTCGTACAGCGGCATCACCTTGGGAATCGCCGCCTGCAACGAGGCGATTCGGCTGTCCGACGCCGGGTGGGTGCTCATGAACTCCGGTTGCGAGCTGCCCCCCGAGGCCTGGGCCATCTTGTTCCACAGGGTGATCGCGGCATTCGGGTTGTAGCCGGCGCGGGCCGCCAGCTCCAGGCCGATCAGGTCGGCTTCGTTCTCGTTGCTGCGACTGTTGGGCAGGGTCAGGCTGTACTGGACCACGGTGTCGGCCAGTTGCAGGCTGTCCTCGCCCAGGCCCAGCAGGGCACCGGCGCCGGAACGGGCCATCTGGATGCCATAGGCCTTGGACATCGCCTCACGCCCGTGCTCGCGCAGGGCGTGGGCGATTTCATGGCCCATCACCGCGGCGATCTCGTCGTCGGTCAGCTTCAGCTTGTCGATCAACCCGCTGTAGAAAATGATCTTGCCGCCAGGACCGCAGTTGGCGTTGAGCTCGTCGCTCTTGATCAGGTTGACCTCCCACTGCCACTGCGCCGAGTCCGGACGGAACTGCGGCGCCTGGGCGATCAGGCGGTCGGCGATCACCTGGATGCGCTTGGCGTCATTGCTGGTCTTGTCCAGCACGCCCTTGGTCGTCGCCTCGCCCAGGGTCTGCTGATAGGACTGGGCATACATCTGGTTGACCTGGTCGGTCGACAGCATGCTGAACATATATTGCTTGCGCTCGACACCGACCGCTCCACCGCTGGTGGTGTTCACCGCCTGGCAACCCGCCAGCAGGATCGAAGCGCCCAAAGCACCGACAACAACACATTTCCGCATGAAAAAACTCCCTTCTGACGTGGGCCGTATCCTAGGACGGCGCGTCTGATCGCGCCATAACCGTAAGCAAAGATTTCTCTATGACCGGCTAATGGTTTATCGGTTTCACGCCGATATCACGGGGGCTAGGCGACTTTTCACCGCTCGGAGCCCCTAATGAAGTTCAAGTCGATCCAGTTTTCCGTTGCCGCCCTGGCGGGCGCTATCGTGTTGAGTATCGTCGCAGCCCTGGTGCTGTACGCGGTGTATTCCGGGGCCCGAACCCAGGATCTGGTGCAGAGCCGGACCGAGGAACAATTCGAAGCACTCATCCAGCAGCGCCTGACCGCCCTGGCCCAGACCCAGGCCAGCCAGATCCTGCGGCGCCTCGAAGCGCCGTTGCTGGTGGCCCGCGGTGTCGCCACCACCAACGCGCAGATCGGCGCGAAGGACGCCGCCGGCAACCCGAGCCTGAAGATCGACCGCGCCCAGCTGATCGCCCTGCTCAAGCAGACCCTGGTGGACAACCCGCTGCTGCTCGGCACCTATGTCGCCTGGGAGCCGAATGCCGTCGATCACGACGACGCCAGCTACCTAGGCACCGCGGTGGAAGGCATCGACCCGGCCAACGGCCGCTTCCAGCCCTGGTGGTACCGCAACACCGACGGCAGCTTCGGCCTGGAGAAACTGGTCGACCTGAACAACAACACCCTGCTGTCCACCGGCGTGCGCGCCAGCGAGTACTACCTGTGCTCGAAGGAAACCCGGCGTGCCTGCGCCATCGACCCCGCACCTTATAAGGTGGGCGACAAGATGGTCATGCTCGCCTCGTTCATCCAGCCGATCATCATCGATGGCCAGTTCCAGGGCATCGTCGGCGCCGACCTGTCGGTGAACTTCATCCAGGACCTGCTCAAGGCCGCCGACGGCCAGTTGTACAACGGTGCCGGCGAGCTGGCGCTGATCGGCAACAACGGGCGCCTGGTGGCCTACACCCGGGACGAAAGCAAGTTCGGCGAGAAAGCCAGCGACGTGCTGCCCGCTGCCGAGGCCGCGAGCCTGAAGAAGATCAGCGGCGACGCCCCGGTCTATGAAGTGGACCGGGAAAACGGCCAGATCCGCCTGTTCCTGCCGTTCCAGATCGGTGAAACCGCCCAGCGCTGGACCCTGCTGCTGGACCTGCCACTGGCTGCGGTGATGGCCGATGCGGAAAAACTGCAGAAGGACCTCGGCGACCAGCGCCGTACCGACATCACCGGCATGACCCTGGTCGGCCTGGCGATCGCCGCCCTCGGCCTGCTGGTGATCTGGCTGCTGGCCCACGGCATCGCCCGGCCACTGCGGCAGATGGTGGCGATGCTCGACGACATCGCCCAGGGCGAGGGCGACCTGACCCGTCGCCTGCACAGCGATCGCCACGATGAACTGGGCTCCATCGCCAAGGGCTTCAACACCTTCCTCGGCAAGCTGCAGAGCATGATCAGTCAGGTGGTGACCTCGGTGCAGAAGGTCAGCGACTCGTCGGAGCACACCGCCGACATCGCCATCCGCACCAACCAGGGCGTGCACAAGCAGATGGCCGAGATCGACCTGGTGGCGACCGCAGTACACGAAATGACCGCCACCGCCCAGGACGTGGCGCGCAATGCCACCCACGCCGCCCAGGCCGCGAGCAATGCCGACCAGGCCGCCAACCAGGGCCTGTCCATCGTCCGCGACACCTCGCAGTCCATTGCCGCCCTGGCCGACGAGATCGGCCGCGCGGTGGGCGTGGTGCAGAACCTGGCCCGCGACAGCGAGAACATCAACGCGATCCTCGTGGCCATCCGTGCCATCGCCGAGCAGACCAACCTGCTCGCGCTCAATGCCGCGATCGAGGCGGCCCGGGCCGGCGAGCAGGGCCGCGGTTTCGCCGTGGTCGCCGACGAAGTGCGCAACCTGGCGCAGAAGACCCAGCAGGCCACCGAAGAAATCCAGCAGATGATCCAGCAACTGCAGCAGGGCACCCGCGACGTGGTGCGGGTCATGGAGGACAGCCAGGGCAAGACCGATATCAGCGTGCAGCAGGCGGCGAAAGCCGCGGATGCGCTGGAAAGCATCACCCGCGCGGTGTCGGTGATCAACGACATGAACACCCAGATCGCCAGCGCGGCCGAGGAACAGAGCGCGGTGGCCGAGGACATCAACCGCAACGTCATCAACATCGGCCAGGTGGCCAACGAAGTGGCCGGCGGTGCCGACGAGTCGAGCAGCGCCAGCGCCGAGCTGACCAAGCTGGCCGAGCAGCAGCGTCGGCTGATCAATCAGTTCCGCGTTTGACTCAGGCCGGGGTCAGGCACTCCGGCGCATCGAGCTGCGGATCATTGACGAAGTTGGCCAGCACCCGCTCGCGCAAGGCGGCGGGTGGGCTGGCCAGCAGGCCGTGGAGGTCGGCGAGCGGCGTGTCCGGGTTCAGCCAGGCGGCTTGCCCCGCCGCGTCGAGGATCAGCGGCCGGCGCTGGTTCATCGCCGCCTGGGTCACCACCGCCACGCTCAGCCAGACCTGCTCCTGCACCGGATAGGCTTCCCAGATCGCCGCGAAGAACAACGAAGAGCCCTCCCCCGGCGTCAGCCAGTACGGCCGCTTGCGCACATTGCCGCGCCATTCGTAGAAACCGTTGGCCGGCAGCAGGCAGCGACGCTTGGCGAACGCCTCGCGGAACATCGGCTGGTCGGCGAGGGTTTCCGCGCGGGCATGGGCAGGGGTGCGGGTGAGGTCGGTCAGCCAGGCCGGCGTCAGGCCCCAGCGGGCGCGGGCCAAGGTCAACTGGTCGGCTTCACGGCGCTGGATCAGCACCTGGGCCCCGGGCGAGATGTTCCACTGCGCCTTCTGGCCAGCGGGAAAGCCGGGCAACGCGGCGAAGGCCGGCGACCAGCGGAACAGCGCGTAACGTCCACACATCAGGGAAAACCTAGCAAATCAGCACTCCGGGAAAACTCTCCGGCTCATCGCCAGGAAGCGGCAGGGCGGCATTGTACGCGGCGATCAGCTCCCGTGCGTACTCGGCCTGCTCGTCGGCAACGGCGACTCCGAGCAGGCCCTGCAGCGGCAATTCGCCGATGCCGCCCAGCAGGTCGCGGCCGACCAGGTGCGCCTCGACGCCTTCGTTGCCGAGCATGCCGATCAGCACTTCGGCTTCCAGCAGGTTTTCCGGTTCATAGATGCGCCGCATCAATCGTCCTCGCGCTTCACGTCGAGCATCCATTCGTCACCATGGACCTGCAGAATGAACAGGATCGGACGACAACATACCGCACAGTCCTCGATATAGGTCTGGTCGCCACCGGAGAGGTCGAGGGTGGTCTCCACCTCCTCGCCGCAATAAGGACAATCGTAGAACGCAGTTTCCAGCATCGCGGCCTCCGCGGTTACTTGTGCGTATAATTGCCGGTCCTGCGCCACCGGACCCGGTTGTTTTTCGGCGCAGCCCCACCCTTTACCCTAGCCGTTTCACAACAAGAGAGCATGATGGGCGAATTCGATGCCATCCGACCGTATGACGACGCTGAGGTCCCTGCCGTTCTGGCACGCCTGCTCAGCGACCCGGCATTCCTCGATATCCTTACCCGCTTCCGCTTCCCGCGGATGGCGACGAGCTTCGGCTGGCTGCTCAAGCCGCTGATCGCGCGCCGCCTGCGCAAGGAGTTCGCCGGGGTGAAATGCGTCGCGACCCTGCAGGACAAGGTCGAGTTCTACGTCGATCACACCATCGAGCGCGCCACCGACGGCGTCACCTACACCGGCGTCGAACAGTTCAAGTCGGGCACCGCCTATCTGTTCCTGGCCAACCATCGCGACATCGTCATGGACCCGGCGTTCGTCAACTACGCCGTGTACCACGCCGGCCTGCCGACCCCGCGCATCGCCATCGGCGACAACCTGCTGCAGAAGCCTTTCGTCAGCGACATGATGCGCCTGAACAAGAGCTTCATCGTGCACCGCTCCATCAGCGGGCGCCGCGAGAAGCTGGCGGCCTACCAGTTGCTCTCGGCCTACATCAATCATTCGATCCTCAACGATGGCGCGTCGATCTGGATCGCCCAGGCCGAAGGCCGGGCCAAGGACGGCGACGACCGTACCGATTCGGCGATCCTCAAGATGTTCCACATGAGCCGCAAGGACGAGCCGTTCGGCGAGGTGATCCAGTCGCTGAACCTGAGCCCGGTGTCGATCAGCTACGAATACGACCCCTGCGACCAGGCCAAGGCCCGCGAGCTGTACATCCGCGCCACCACCGGCAGCTACAGCAAGGCGCCGGGCGAGGACGACCTGAGCATCGGCCTGGGCATCACCGGCTATAAAGGACGGGTGCACATCAACTTCACCGCCCCGGTGACCGCGCAGTTCGAGGACACCAAGCAGCTGGCGGCGCACATCGACAAGCAGATTCTCGGTGGCTACCGGCTGTTCCCGGTGCATTACCTGGCGTATGCGCAGTGGGCCGACGCCGATCCGCAGTTGCAGGTTCCGAAGGCCAGCGACGTGTTCGGCGCCGAGGAACTGGCCAAGGCCCAGGCCGAGTGGCAGCGGCGCCTGGAGGCGTGCCCGGCGGAGCACCGACCGTACCTGGTGTTGCAGTATGCGATGCCGGTGAGGAATCAGTATCGGGTCAAGGCCGGGCTGCCTCTGTAACGGTTTCGGGCCTCATCGCTGGCGTGTCGGGGCGCCGAACCGCAGCGATGAGGGCCCCGCCGCTATCAGACCCAGGTACTGACCCAGGAAAGCAGCAAGGCCATCGCCAGGAAGGCAAAGCCCAGGCTGTAGTAGAAACGGTTGACCCGCTGGGTGAGCAGGTCGATCGCCGCCTCGCCCGCCGGCAGGCTGGCCATGGCCCGCGACGCGCGGCGGCGGGCGTTGTGCAGCAGCAGGCCGCCCGGACAGGTGAGCAGCAGCGCGAACAGATTGATCAATTTGGCCGGGTGACCGGCGAACAGCCCCCAGAGCATTTGCAGCGACATTGCCTGACCTCGAAAGACGAAACGCGCGCATTCTACCCAAGCCGCCCGCGTTCGCCCCGCCTTTGCGACCAAATGACCAACAGCAGGTCGCCGTCACACGCTCGTCATCATCGCAGGCCACTCTGTCGCCCTCGCAACGCACCGGAGCCCGTCATGCTGCACGCCGAAAACCAGGATCGCCTCTATCTGATTGCCCAGAGCGAGGAGCAGGAAGCGCTGATCGACGGTTTGGCCATCAATGTCCAGGACCGCCAATGGCTGGTCTATTGCGCCCTGGGCGGCCACCCCCACGATCATCTGCCGGAGGTCGACAGCCAGACCGGCATCAGCGTGCTCGACTTCTACGTGGACGCAGCCTGATTACGCCGAGTCTGTTCAGGCAGTCCCATGTGGGAGCGAGCTTGCTCGCGAAGGGCCGCAAAGCGGCCCCAACCTCGTGTTGTCCGGTTTTGGGACCGCTTCGCGGCCCTTCGCGAGCGAGCTCGCTCCCACAAGAAAGCCCGCGTCCTGCTGCCAGGACGCGGGCTTTTGTATTTCAGTGATAACGCTTATTCGCCCAGGACCTGGCCGATGGTCGGATCCTTGAACAGGCGGGTCAGCGCGTCGCTGAGCACGTCGCTGACCAGCTTGGTGTTGGTTTCCTGGTTCGGCGCCATGCCGAAACGCTGGTCCAGGGAGGCACCGTAGCGACCGCTGTAGCGGCGGTTGGCGTTGTTGACGTCAGCCTTGAAGGTAGCGCCAATGGTGGCTTCGGTCACGTACAGGCCTTCCTTCGGCGACTGGTACTTCAGTTCGGCCAGGGTCACGGTCAGCTGTGGCGCGTTGTAGGCGTTCGGCGTCGGGGTGAAGCCGAGCAGGCGCACCGCCGCCTCGGCCTGGGCCTGCAGCTTGGGCAGGACATCGTTGCCGGTCACGGTGATCGCGCTGGTTTCCGGATACAGACCGCCGCGGGTACCGAGGGTCTGGGTGCCACGTCCGTCGACCACCCGTACCACCACCGGCTGGCCATGGCCAACGGGTGCGAGCTGGGCGGTGAGTTTCGGTTGCGGGCTGAGTTGTTGCGGACTGTGGGCGCAACCCACCAGGGTCAGGCTGGTCACAGCGATCAAACCGAACAACAAACGTTGCAACATGCTCATCTCTCCTGGAATAGCGGCAAAGGCCGCCAGTATACCCAGCGCCCCATGCGCCAGTCATCGGCCCGTCCATGCATAGGACAGCACTTTCACATTACTGATTCCCACCTGTCACACGGACTTCATCATCCGCCATTTATCCTTGCCCCCAGTTCCCACCCAGGTACTTCGCCATGTCCAGCCTCTGGTCCCTGTTCAAGCGCCAGCCGCAACGTCACTTCGCTCGCCTCGATGCCCAGGGCCTGTGCCAGGCCATCAAGTGCTGCGAGCAGCCGCCCGCCGGCTCCGGCTGGGTCGAAGTCGGCGAATCCGGCCTGCACTGGCTGAACCGTCCGCTGCCCGCCAGCGCCCGCGTCGTGCCGCGTCGTCGTGGCAATCTGCTGCAACGTGCCCTCGCCGCCTGACGGACAAGCAAGAAAAGTCTGTAATAAAGGCCATTTCTGCCCGCGACATCGTTATAATCTGCCCCCGATTATAAGGACGTCTCCTGATCGGGCCCCGCAGCACCGCCAATGCCATGCATCGGCATCCCCCATCCGCCCACAGAGAGCCGTTCACACAGGTCTTGCTAAGCCGGTGTGCCCGCTTTTTTTCGGCCCCACGCTCTGCCTGAACCTGACGAGCCTGCCCTGCACGGCTCCTTTTTGAGGTTCACGACTCCAAAAGAGCGTGAAAAAACGGGTTTTCACAACTTCACGAGAGTGTGGCGAGCATGAACAGTCTGGTATGTGCAAAAGCATCATCAGTGTCCCGAACAGCCCCGATCAGCTGGTATCAGTCCTCATCCGTGGTGGGTGACTGAGGCCGGTCCACAGCGCACGACGGCCGCCTCGACCATAAGTCGAATTGCCGCTCCGGCCGCTAGATGCGTTCATATGCAACGTAGAGAGCCCGGTTGGCGGTGTCCGTGAACGTTGGAAAAACTGTGAAGTAGCGGATATGGCGATCCCGCGTGACCGGGATCCCATGCTGTCAATTAGGTGCTGAAGATTTTGGAGATGCGTTAAATGGCGCAGAACGAAACAGTCGATGTGGTACTGGTAGGGGCAGGCATCATGAGTGCCACCCTGGCCGTGCTGCTCAAGGAACTCGATCCGGCGATCAAGCTGGAAGTCGTCGAGTTGATGGATTCGGGTGCCGCGGAAAGTTCCAATCCGTGGAACAACGCGGGTACCGGCCATGCCGGGCTGTGTGAACTGAACTACACGCCTCAGGCTGCCGACGGCAGCATCGACATCAAGAAAGCGGTGCACATCAACACCCAGTTCGAGGTCTCCCGGCAGTTCTGGGCCTACCTGAGCAAGAAAGGCGCGTTCAGCTCGCCGCGGGCGTTCATCAACCCCGTGCCGCACCTGAGCTACGTCGAGGGCGAGAAAGGCATCGCCTTCCTCAAGAAGCGCTACGAGCTGCTCAAGCAGCACCACGCCTTCGCCGACATGGAATACACCGAAGACCAATCGGTGATGAAGGAGTGGATGCCGCTGATGATGCCGGGCCGCCCGGCGGACCAGAAGATCGCCGCGACCCGCGTGATCAAGGGCACCGACGTCAACTTCGGCGCGCTGACCAACAAACTGCTCAAGCACCTGGGCAACAGCGCCGATGCACAGGTCAAGTACAGCAAGCGCGTCACCGGCCTGCGCCGTAACGGCAGCGGCTGGACCGTCAGCATCAAGGACGTCAACAGCGGCGGCAGCCGTGAAGTCGACGCCCGCTTCGTCTTCCTCGGCGCCGGTGGCGCGGCCCTGCCGCTGCTGCAGGCCTCGGGCATCCCGGAAAGCAAGGGCTTCGGCGGCTTCCCGGTCAGTGGCCAGTGGCTGCGTTGCGACAACCCGGACATCGTCAAGCAGCACCAGGCCAAGGTCTACAGCCAGGCCGCGGTAGGTGCGCCACCGATGTCGGTACCGCACCTCGATACCCGTGTCGTCGACGGCAAGAAATCCCTGCTGTTCGGCCCCTACGCCGGCTTCACCACCAAGTTCCTCAAGCACGGCTCGTTCCTCGACCTGCCGCTGTCGGTACGCATGGGCAACATCGGCCCGATGCTTGCCGTGGCCCGCGACAACATGGACCTGACCAAGTACCTGGTCAGCGAAGTGATGCAGTCGATGGAGCAGCGCCTGGATTCCCTGCGCCGCTTCTACCCCGAGGCGAAAGCCGAGGACTGGCGCCTGGAAGTGGCCGGCCAGCGCGTGCAGATCATCAAGAAGGACCCGAAGAAAGGCGGCATCCTGCAGTTCGGTACCGAACTGGTCGCTGCCCAGGACGGTTCGCTGGCCGCCCTGCTGGGCGCATCGCCGGGCGCTTCGGTGACCGTGTCGATCATGCTGGAACTGATCGAGCGCTGCTTCGCCGACAAGGCCAAGGGCGAGTGGGCTGCCAAGCTCAAGGAAATCTTCCCGGCGCGGGAGAAAGTACTGGCCGCCGACGCTGACCTGTACCACAAGGTCGCGGCGTACAACGACGAGGCCCTGGGCCTGGTCGAAAGCAGCCCGGCCCCCAGCTACGCCTGAACTGCTCCGATAAAAAAACGCCCTTCTGGGCGTTTTTTTAAGCCTGGCGATCGGTGATGCTTACCGTCACTGCAAAGCTCCCACAGAGGCAAGCATCACCTGCAGCGTTGTTCAGCCACGGGCCTTGTCGATGATCTCGATGTAGTCCGGCGCATTGCGCTGGTCGGCGATCACTTCGACGAAGGTCTTGCCCTGCTCGTCCTTGCCGTCCAGGTCGTAGCCGGCCTCGACGAAGAAGCCGACGAAGCGCTCGAAATCATCGATGCGCAGGCCGCGGTAGCCCTTGATCAGCTTGTGGTGCGACGGCGAGGTCAACCCGTCGGCCGGCTCGAAAATAAGGAACGATTTGACGTAGTCGTCGCTGATCTCGTCGCCAATCACCTGCTTCTTGTCTTTACGCATTACCGACTCCAACTGAACCATCAAGGACATTTTCCACAGGGCCGGCAGTGTAAACCCCGGCGGGCCTGCCACTCAACGCGCGCGAAGGGTTCCGGTGTGGACATCGGCCCAGATGTGCCCGTTCGGGTAGCTGAGGAACTGCACGTAGACGGTGTCGTTGCGCAGCAGGTCGAGGATCACCTGGTACTGCGCAGGCGGGTAGTTGAGCGTCAGGGTCCGGCTGTCGCTGTCGTAGACCGGCTTGCGCAGGCTCTTGCCCTCGCCGTCGAAGCTGATCAGCACCTGGCTGATGGTCGCGCCCTGGCTCAGCGGCTTGCCCTTGAGGCGCATGACCTGGGACGAGGTGATCGGCAGGGGCTGCTGGTTGGACTGGCGCTGGTTGCCCACTACCACCGAATAACTGGTGACCTGCAGCAGCTGCTGGGCTTCGGGCGCCTCCTGGCGCACGGCCTGTTCATCCGGTGGCAGGAACTGGCTGTGCATCGGCGCGGCGGCCACGGGGAGGCTCATGAACAGGAGAAGCGGGAGGATCGCACGCATGACAGGCTCCTTGTAGGCGGCCTGGCACTCTAGCATGACGCAGGGGCCCGAAGCGTTGCGCCAGGGCCCCGGCGACGATCAATCGAAGTGCGCGCGCATCCACGCCTGGTAGGCGGCCACTTCCGGCTCGCCTTCCTTCGGCGCCCAGGTGGCCATGTCGCCGTCGCCCACCGGACGGTACGGACCGGCCTTGCACTCGAACATCACGCTGTCGCGCTCGAGCACCACCAGGCCATGGAACACGCCTGGCTGCAGGTCGATGCCCAGGCAATCGCCACCGGCCTGCATCACCCGCTTGTCGATGACCTGACCCGCTTCATCGAAGATCAGCAGGCCCAACTTGCCCTTCAGCACGATCAGGGTTTCCGCCTTGTCCAGCGCCTGGTGGCGATGCGGCGGGATGTAGGTTTCCGGTTGCAGCCCGACGGCCATGCGATGGCACGGGTCGTCCATCTCGTGGAAGTTGTGGTGCGCGCGCCCGCGCGGGCTGTCGGCGGCCTTTTGCGCGACGGTGGTGAACAGCGACTGATCCAGATAGGAGCGGCTCATGCTTCAGAGTCCCTTGACGGCGTAGATGCCATTGGCGTTGCGCCAGTAGCCCTTGTAGTCCATGCCATAGCCGAACACGTAGCGGTCGACGCAGCTCAGGCCGACGAAGTCCGCCTTGAGGTCCGGGCTGGCCTTGCGGTCATGGTCCTTGTCGATCAGTACCGCGGTGTATACCGCACGGGCACCGGCGTGACGGCAGAAATCGATGATGGCGCTGAGGGTGTGCCCTTCGTCGAGGATGTCGTCGATGATCAGCACGTCGCGGTCGATGAACGAGACTTCCGGCTTCGCCTTCCAGAACAGGTCGCCGCCGCTGGTCTGGTTGCGGTAGCGGGTGGCGTGCAGGTAGGACGACTCCAGCGGGAACTGCAGGTGGGTCAGCAGCTTGCCGGCGAAGATCAGGCCGCCGTTCATCACGCAGAAGACCACCGGGTTGCTCTCGGCCAGGCGCTCGGTGATCTGCGCACCGACGCGGGCGATGGCCGCCTCGACTGTGGCCTCATCGTGCAGGCAGTCGGCCTCGCGCATGACTTGACGGATGTGCTCGAGATCAGCGGACATGAAGCTCTCCAGGGAGTCAGGATTTGGAAAAGCGGGCAAAGGTACGCATCCCTCGACACCAGATCAAGTATTTCTGGACTAACGTCCAGTATGCCTATAGGACACGCGTGACCGAATAGATTAATCTAGCGCGGTTTTTTTGCCCGCATTCCGGAGCCCTCCCCCTATGCCCATCCGTGAGATCCGCCACCCGCTGATCCGCCACAAGCTCGGTCTGATGCGCCGTGCCGATATCAGCACCAAGAACTTTCGCGAACTCGCCCAGGAAGTCGGCGCGCTCCTGACCTATGAAGCCACCCAGGACCTGCCGCTGGAGAGCTACGAGATCGATGGCTGGTGCGGCAAGGTCCAGGCCGAGAAGATCGCCGGCAAGAAGATCACCGTGGTGCCGATCCTGCGCGCCGGCATCGGCATGCTCGACGGCGTCCTCAGCCTGATCCCGGGCGCCAAGGTCAGCGCCGTCGGCGTGGCCCGCAACGAGGAAACCCTCGAGGCGCACACCTACCTGGAAAAGCTCGCCCCCGAGATCGACCAGCGCCTGGCCCTGATCATCGACCCGATGCTGGCCACCGGCGGCTCGATGGTCGCCACCATCGATCTGCTCAAGCGCGCCGGCTGCAAGGACATCCGCGCCATGGTCCTGGTCGCGGCGCCGGAAGGCATCGCCGTGGTCGAGAAGGCCCACCCCGACGTCAAGCTGTACACCGCCTCGATCGACCAGCGCCTGAACGAACACGGCTACATCATCCCGGGCCTGGGCGACGCCGGCGACAAGATCTTCGGCACCAAGCAGAAGGACACCTGAGCATGCGGGACGAGTTCAACGACCCGCTGTGGCGCCAGGTCATCTCCGGCGCGCAGATGCTCTTCGTGGCCTTCGGCGCCCTGGTGCTGATGCCGCTGATCACTGGCCTGGACCCCAACGTCGCGCTGTTCACCGCGGGCCTCGGGACCCTGCTGTTCCAGCTCGTCACCGGCCGCCAGGTGCCCGTGTTCCTGGCCTCGAGCTTCGCCTTCATCACCCCGATCATCCTCGCCAAGGGCCAGTTCGGCCTGGCCGAGACCATGGGCGGCGTGATGGCCGCGGGCTTCGTCTACACCTTCCTGGGCCTCGCGGTGAAGATCAAGGGCACCGGCTTCATCGACCGCCTGCTGCCACCGGTGGTGATCGGCCCGGTGATCATCTCCATCGGCCTGGCCATGGCGCCGATCGCCGCCAACATGGCGATGGGCAAGGCCGGTGACGGCACGGTCCTGCTGCCGTACAGCACAGCGATGCTGATCTCCATGCCGGCGCTGCTGACCACGCTGATCGTCGCCGTGTTCGGCAAGGGCATCTTCCGCCTGGTGCCGATCATCGCCGGCGTGCTGGTGGGCTTCGCCCTGTCGTTCGCCTTCGGCGTGGTCGACGTGGCCAAGATCGCCGCGGCGCCCTGGCTGGAACTGCCGAAGTTCACCGCGCCGGCCTTCAACTGGCAGGCCATCCTGTTCATCGTCCCGGTGGCCCTGGCCCCGGCGATCGAACATATCGGCGGGGTGATCGCGGTCGGCAGCGTGACCGGTCGCGACTACCTGAAGACCCCGGGCCTGCACCGCACCCTGCTGGGCGACGGCATCGCCACCACCACCGCCGGCCTGTTCGGCGGCCCGCCCAACACCACCTACGCCGAAGTGACCGGCGCGGTGATGCTGACCAAGAACTACAACCCGAAGATCATGACCTGGGCGGCGATCTTCGCCATCGCCCTGGCCTTCATCGGCAAGTTCGGCGCGCTGCTGCAGAGCATTCCGGTACCGGTGATGGGCGGCATCCTCTGCCTGCTGTTCGGCTCCATCGCCGCCGTGGGCATGAACACCATGATCCGCCACAAGATCGACCTCGGCGAAGCACGCAACCTGGTGATCGTCTCGGTGACCCTGGTGTTCGGCATCGGCGGCGTGCTGGTGGGCAGCGGCGACGGCCCGGATGACTGGGGCCTGAAAGGCATCGCCCTGTGCGCAGTGGTGGCGATCGCCCTGAACCTGCTGCTGCCGGGCAACGATGGCTGGAAGAAGAAAGTGATGGACGATCACCTGCCTTGAGCCAGGTGACTCACCAGTGAAGACACGAGGGGCTGCAGAGGCAGCCCCTCGTGTTTTTCAGGCCCGCTCGCAGAGCGTGGCCAGGGCCTCGACCCATTGCGGATGGTCGTTCAGGCACGGCACCAGGATCAGTTCCTCCCCCCCCGCCTCGATGAACTGCTCGCGGCCGCGATCGCCGATTTCCTCCAGGGTCTCGATGCAGTCGGCGACGAACGCCGGGCACATCACCAGCAGCTTCTTCGCCCCGGCCTTGGCCAGCTCGTCGAGACGCGCCTCGGTATAGGGTTCGATCCACTTGGCCTTGCCCAGCCGGGACTGGAACGACACCGACCATTTGCCATCCGCCAGCCCCATCTTTTTCGCGAACGCCTGGGCGGTGCGCAGGCACTGGCCGCGATAACAGACCGCGAGCATCTCGGCCGAGGCATCGCGGCAGCAATCGGCGTCCTGGAAGTTGTGCGTGCCGGTGGGGTCGAGCTTCTTCAGGTGGCGCTCCGGCAGGCCATGGAAGCTCAGCAGCAGGTGGTCGAAATCCTGCTCCAGGTAGGGCCTGGCGCTGGCCACCAGGGCGTCGATGTACTCCGGCTGGTCATAGAACGGCCGCAGCACGCGCAGGTCCAGCGCCAACTGGCGCTGGGCGATGGTCGCCTTCGCCAGCTCCACCACGGTGGTCACGGTGCTGTCGGCGAACTGTGGATAAAGCGGCGCCAGGGTCACCTGGCGCACGCCTTGCGCGGCCAGGCGCTGCAGCACCGTCGGCAGCGCCGGCTCGCCGTAGCGCATGGCGATTTCCACCGGCCCGTGGGGCCAGTGCGGGCGCATGGCCTCCTGCAGGCGCCGGGTCAGCACCACCAGCGGCGAACCCTCCGGCCACCAGATCGAGGCGTAGGCGTGGGCGGACTGCTCCGGGCGCTTGATCAGGATCAGCGACACCAGCAGGCGCCGCACCGGCCAGGGCAGGTCGATGACGTAGGGGTCCATCAGGAACTGATTGAGGTAGCGGCGCACATCGGCGACGGAGGTGGACGCCGGCGAACCCAGGTTGACCAGCAGCAGAGCATGATCGGTCATGCAACATCCTTTTCAGAGGCGCGGGGACAGGTCGTCCAGCGCCGATTGCACATCGTTGAAACGGAAGGTGAAGCCCGCCGCCAGCGCCCTCACCGGACGGGCGCGCTGGCCACCGAGCAGCAGCGTCGACAGTTCGCCCAGCCCGGCCTTGAGCACCAGCGCCGGCATTGGCAGGAACGCCGGGCGGTGCAGGGTGCGGCCCAGGCGCCGGGCGAACTCGCGGTTGCGCACCGGCTCCGGAGCGCAGGCATTATAAGGACCGCTGGCGTCATCGCGCTGCAAGAGAAAATCGATCAGGGCGATTTCGTCCGCCACATGAATCCACGGCATCCACTGCCGACCGTCGCCCAAAGGCCCGCCCAGCCCGAGTTTGAACGGCAGGCGCAGGCGCGACAAAAAGCCGCCCTCGGCGGACAGCACCAGGCCGGTACGCAGCAGCACCACGCGAATGCCCAGGGCCTCGGCGCGCAGCGCGGTCTCTTCCCAGGCGATGCACAGCTGGCTGGCGAAGTCCTCCCTCACCGGCCGCGACGCCTCGGTCAGCTCGCGTTCGCCACCGTCGCCATACCACCCCACCGCGGAGCCGGAAATCAGCACTGCCGGGCGTTGCTCGCGGCGCTCCAGCCAGGACAGCAGGTGTTCGGTGAGGGTGATCCGGCTGCCCCACAGCAGCGCCCGCCGCGCCGCACTCCAGGGCCGGTCGGCGATCGGCGCGCCCGCCAGGTTGATCACCGCATCCAGCGGTTCATCGCCGTAGGCCTGCAATTCGCCGATGCCGCGAACTCCGGCGCCGCACAGCTTTCCAACCTGTTCTGGCCGTCGGCTCCACACGGTGAGCCGATGCCCCTGGTCAAGCCAGTGACGACACAGTTGCTGTCCGATAAGACCTGTGCCGCCGGTCAGCAATATATTCATGGCCGTGTCCTCCCGAGTGCGTGGGCTGGTCTATTTTTAAGAGCAAGGCACTTTTTTGACCGTTCGCTCTGGGATAAACATTAGGCCAACCTGTCGTAACGAGCCGTTAAAACTTATACAGAACATCAGAGTTGTACAGGTTTGTCGACAGCCACGTCTGTCTGTACCTAACACGGGTTCGAAGAGGCCATCATGACTGTACCTATCGCCATCATCGGTGCCGGCATCGCCGGACTCTCCGCTGCACAGGCATTGCAAAAAGAAGGGTTGACCGTCCACCTGTTCGACAAGGGTCACGGCAGCGGCGGACGCATGGCCAGCAAGCGCAGCGACGCCGGTGCCCTCGATCTTGGCGCCCAGTATTTCACCGCCCGCGACCGGCGCTTCGTCGAGCAGGTCCAGGGCTGGCAGGACAAGGGCTGGGTCGCGGAATGGAAACCGCAGTTGTACAACTACCGCGACGGCCAACTGACGCCCTCGCCGGACGAACAGGTGCGCTGGGTCGGCGTGCCGCGCATGAGCGCGATCACCCGCGGCCTGCTCAAGGACGTCACGGTGAACTTCAGTTGCCGCATCACCGAGGTGTTCCGCGGCAAGCAGTACTGGCACCTGCAGGACACCGAAGGCTGCAGCCATGGCCCGTTCAGCCGGGTCATCGTCGCCGTGCCGGCCCCCCAGGCCACGCCGCTGCTGGCCGCCACGCCGAAGCTCGCCGCCGCCGCCGCCGGCGTGCAGATGGAGCCGACCTGGGCCATCGCCCTCGGCTTCGAAACACCCCTCGATACGCCGATGCAGGGCTGCTTCGTCCAGGACTGCGCCCTCGACTGGCTGGCCCGCAACCGCAGCAAGCCGGGCCGCGAGGAACGCCTCGACACCTGGGTGCTGCACGCCACCTCGACCTGGAGCAAGCAGCACATCGACCTGCAGAAGGAAGCGGTGATCGAACAACTGCTCGGCGACTTCGCCGAACTGGTCGGCTGCGCCGTTCCGGCACCGAGCTTCACCCTGGCCCACCGCTGGCTCTACGCGCGCCCCGCCGGCAGCCATGAATGGGGCGTGCTCGCCGATGCCGACCTGGGCCTCTACGCCTGTGGCGACTGGTGCCTGTCGGGGCGGGTCGAAGGCGCCTGGCTCAGCGGCCAGGAAGCCGCACGCCGGCTGATCGAACACCTGGAATGACCCCCGCGGGCGTCACACGACCGTTACAGGGATATTGACTTGTACAACTCGCGGCCTATGCTGAGCGAAGTTGTACAGGTTTTTATTTTTGTACAAGAAAGGTCGCCCCACGATGCCCGACACCAAGCCGAAAATCGCCGTCAGCGCCTGCCTCGCAGGTGAGGAAGTCCGCTTCAATGGCGGCCACAAACAGTCGCGCCTGTGCACCGAGGTACTGGCGCAGCACTTCGCGCTGGTTCCCGTCTGTCCGGAAGTGGCGATCGGCCTGGGCACACCACGGGCCGCTATCCACCTCACCGGCGACCCGCTGCAACCCCGCGCCACCGGCAGTCGCGACCCGGCCCTGGACGTCTCCGATGCCTTGCGCGGCTATGCCGAGCAGTCCGCCGCCGCGCTGGACGATATCTGCGGCTACATCTTCATGCAGAAATCACCGTCCTGCGGGCTGGAGCGGATCAAGGTCTACCAGGCCAACGGCTACCCCGCCCGCCAGCGCGCCAGCGGCCTGTATGCCGCGCGCTTCTGCGAACTGCGCCCGGACCTGCCGGTGGAAGAGGAAGGTCGCCTGTGCGACCCGGTGCTGCGGGAGAATTTCATCACCCGGGTCCTGGCCTATGCCGACTGGCAGCGCCTGCGCGGCGAAGGCCTGAGCCGGCATGCGCTGATCGCCTTCCATTCGCGCTACAAGTACCAGCTGATGGCGCACAACCCCGAGCAGTACAAGGTGCTCGGCAAGCTGCTGGGCAGCATGACCCGCCAGGACGACCCCGAGGACATCGGCAGCCGCTACTTCAGCCAGTTGATGGCCGCCCTGCGCCGCTGCGCCAGCCGCGGTACCCACGGCAACGTGCTGATGCACCTGAGCGGCTACCTGCGGCGCTTCCTCGGCCCGCAGGACAAGCAGGAAATCCGCGGCCTGATCGACCAGTACATGGCCGGCGTGGTGCCCCTGGTGGTGCCGCTGACCCTGCTCAAGCACCATCTGCGCCATCACCCCGATCCCTATCTGCTGGGCCAGGTGTACCTGCAACCGCATCCGGAAAACCTGAGCCTGCGCAATGCCATCTGACCCCCTGCTGCCGATCCGTGAAGTCGCCCGGCTGACCGGGGTCAACCCCGTTACCCTGCGTGCCTGGGAGCGCCGCTACGGCCTGGTGGTGCCGCAACGCACCAGCAAGGGCCATCGGCTGTACAGCCATGAGCAGGTGCAGCGGATCCAGGCGATCCTGTCCTGGCTCAATCGCGGGGTCGCGGTCAGCCAGGTCCTGCCGCTGCTGGAGCATGACCAACCACCGCGGCCGGCGAGCGAAGGCGACGACTGGCAGGCGCAGCACGCTCATCTCGGCGACTGCATCGCCCAGCTCGCCGAGCGCCGCCTCGACCAGCAGTTCAACCAGGCGATGGCGCTGTACCCGGCGTTCACCCTGTGCGAACAACTGCTGCTGCCGCTGCTCGCGCACCTGGAAACCCGCTGGCAGGTCCACCCCTCGGCCTGCGTCGAGCAGGCCTTCTTCCACAGCTGGCTGCGCAGCAAGCTGGGCTTGCGGGTCTACCACAACAACCGCCAGTTGCACGGTGCGCCGCTGTTGCTGGTCAGCGCGGACGGTCATCCCATCGACCCGGCGTTGTGGCTGTGCGCCTGGCTGGTCAGCGATGCCGGTTACCCGGTGGAAGTCTTCGACCTGCCCTTGCAGGGCCGTGACCTGGCGCTGGCGGTGGAACGCCTGGACGCCCCCGCCCTGCTGCTCAGCGTCAGCAACGTCATCGACAGCGAACGCCTGCAGCGCAACCTGAACCTGATCGAGGTGCCGAAACTCCTGTTTGGCGCCGCGGTCACTCTTCATAAGCAAGCCCAACATCCGACGCCCGGCTGGCACCTGCTCGACTCGCCACTGACCGCGCTGCGCTGCCTGCAAGGCCTTGACCCGCTTGCCCCGATCCTCCCTGTTCCCGGAAACGAAGCATGCAATTGATCTGGCTGCGCACTGACCTGCGCATTCATGACAACACCGCACTGGCCGCCGCGTGCGCCCGCGGCCCGGTCCTGGCCCTGTGGCTGATCAGCCCCGGCCAGTGGCAAGACCACGACGACGCCGCCTGCAAGGTGGACTTCTGGCTGCGCAACCTGCGCGAACTGCAGGCAGCGCTGGCGCACTACAACATCCCGCTGCTGCTGCGCCACGCCGAGCGCTGGCACAACGCGCCGCAGGTGATTCACGACGTCTGCCGCGAGCACGGCGTGGAGGCGGTGCACGTGAACGAGGAATACGGGATCAACGAGGCACGGCGCGACCGGGAAGTCGCGGCGCTGCTCGAGCGGCACGCCATCCCCCTGCACAGCCATGTCGACCAGGTGCTGTTCAAGCCCGGCACGGTGCTGACCAGGGACGGTGGCTATTTCAAGGTGTTCACCCAGTTCCGCAAGGTCTGTTACCAGCGCCTGCACCATGGCCTGCCAGCCTTGCAGCGACTGCCGCACAAGCAGGACAGCAGCGCCATCGCCAGCGACGAGATCCCTGAGTCGATCAACGGTTTTCCCCAGCCGCCCCAGGCGCTGCGCGAGTTCTGGCCGGCCGGCGAGGAACAGGCACGCAAACGATTGAAAGAATTCGTCACAGATTCCATGGCGGACTATCCTGTAACACGTGATCTCCCCGCAGTCGACGGCACCAGCCAACTGTCGCCGTATCTCGCGGCCGGGGTGATCTCGGTGCGTCAATGCCTGCATGCCGTGCTGGCGAACAACCATGGCGAGTTCGAAAGCGGTAATCCCGGTGCGGTCAGCTGGGTCAACGAACTGCTCTGGCGCGAGTTCTACAAGCATGTCCTGACGGGCTACCCGAGGGTCTCGCGGCACCGGGCCTTCCGCCCGGCCACCGAAGCAGTGAAATGGCGCGATGCGCCCGAGGACCTGAAGGCCTGGCAGGAAGGCCGTACCGGCATCCCCATCGTCGATGCCGCCATGCGCCAGTTGCTCGCCACCGGCTGGATGCACAATCGCCTGCGCATGGTGGTCGCCATGTTCCTCAGCAAGAACCTGCTGATTGACTGGCGCGAGGGCGAGGCGTTCTTCATGCGCCATCTGATCGATGGCGACCTGGCGGCAAACAATGGTGGCTGGCAGTGGAGCGCCTCCACCGGTACCGATTCGGCACCGTACTTCCGGGTCTTCAATCCTGTGAGCCAGTCCGAACGCTTCGATAGCAAGGGTCGCTTCCTGCGACAGTGGTTACCGGAACTGAGAGATGTGCACGACAAGGATGTTCACAGCCCTGGCGGACTGTTTGCGGTAGCGGGTTATCCACAACCCATCGTCGACCTGGCCATGAGTCGCCAGCGCGCGATAGACGCATTCAGGCAGCTCCCGAAAGCACAAGAAGTTGAGCCGGACCGTGAATACTGAACATCCGAAACGAATCTGGGTCACCGGCGCCGGAAGCGGCCTCGGTCATGCATTGGCCTTGCACCTGCTCACCCTCGGTCATCAGGTGGCGGTCAGTGGCCATCCCCCGCTCGCCACCTTTCCTGGGGACCTGGCGGCGCGTTGCCTGGTCCTCGATGGCGACCTCAGCGACGCCAGCCACGCCGAACGCATGAGCCAGGAGATACAGGACCGCTGGGGCGCCCTGGATACCCTGATCCTCAATGCCGGCAGTTGCGACTACCTCGACGACGAGGTCGAAGGCACCGCGCTGTTCGAAGCCTTGATCGACGACAACCTGGCCGCCAGCCGGCACGGGCTCGACAGCGCCCTGCCGTTGTTGCTCGCCGGGCAGAACGCCCATGTGGTGGGGATCCTGAGCAGCCTCACGGCACTGCAGCGACACGAAAGCAGCCAGTGGCCGAATGCGCAGAACAGCCTGGGCCAGTGGTTCAGCGAGGCCCGCAGTCGTCTTTCGTCGATGGAGATCGACCTGACCCTGATCGCCCCGCAGACCCTGAAGAAGCCCATCACCCAGAGCATCGCCCTGCCCCAGCAGTGGAGCGCCGACAGCGCCGCGCTGGCGATCATCGACCGCTTGCCGCAGCGGATGCCGGAGATGGTCCTGGAGGCGTTGTCGGTCAGCAGCCTGTGGCCGTTGCGGCGCTAATGCAGCTTCACGCGGCAAGAAAACGCCGGCCGTTGCACTCAATGCCGGTCAGTTAGCGCAATTGGGGCCGCTCTGCGCCCCTTCGCGAGCAAGCTCGCTCCCACAAGCTTGTGCAATCCGTGGGAGCGAGCTTGCTCGCGAAGGGCTGCAGAGCAGCCCCAAATAGTCACCGAATCACTAACTGACAGGCATTACCCGCCGGCGGGTTTCTTTTTGTCCCGTCAGGCCTCAGAGCGCCATGCGGTAATGCAAGGCGAAACTCTCGACGCCATCGTTGGGCTGCTTGAGCCCGGCGTTGGAGTAGTGGATCGCGCGGATGCCCACCTCATGCCCACCGGCGAAGCGCAGGCCGAAGCCGATGCGGTCCTCGAACTGGAAGGAACCGCCCAGGTCGTTGTCCTCCAGCTTGGTGCGGGCGAACGCCGCGACACCGATGCCGGCTTCGATATACGGCTTGACCGACTCGCCGGCGAACTCGTAGACGAACACCGGCGCGAACGACAGGCTGTGGTTGCTCGAGGTCTTGTCGCCGTCCCAGTAGGTGTAGCCGGCGTCCCAGTAGCCGGTCAGGCGACCGACGCTGGTCTGCCACCAACTGGCATCCCAGTTGGACTCGAGGCCCAGGCGGTAGGTCATGGTGGAATCGCTGGTCTGGCCGACGGCGAAGGTGACGTCCGCGGCCTGTGCGGTGAATGCGTGCCCCAGGGTTGCGGCCGCAAGTGCGGCCACGCAAATCAGTTTCTTCATGAGAAACGTCCTTATAGGAATCCAGCTGTTGTTGGTTTTCTGTCTCATCAGACAACGTAGTAGAAATCAGCGCTTACAAAGGAGTTCAGTGGCATTTCGACATTTTGTGAAAATTTTGTCGAATTCACCGGGTGAAGCTTTGCACACAGTCAGATTTCTTCCACAACAACGGCAGGATGTTGCTCAGGTGCGCGGGGTCGGCGCTGGTCCAGAAGCGGGCCGCACGTGCCGGTCCCCTGGCCAGCAGGTCACGTTCGGCGAGCAGGCGCTGCAGCTGGCGGGCCACTGCGGCGCCGGTATCGATGATCGCCACGGAGGCCGGGACCATCTGGCTCAGCAACGGACGCAGGAAGGGATAGTGGGTGCAGCCGAGGATGATGGTGTCGCAGCCAGCGGCCAGCAGCGGCTCGACGTAGCCCTGGAGCAACTGGCGCAAGGCCGGGCTGTTCAGGTCGCCCGACTCGATCAGTTCCACCAGGCCGGGGCACGGCTGGGTGACGACCTGCACGTCGGTGGCGAAGCGATCGAGCAAGGCGGCGAACTTGGCGCTTTGCAGGGTACCGGTGGTGGCCAGCACCCCCACCACGCCACTGCGGGTTGCCGCGGCGGCAGGCTTCACCGCCGGCTCCATGCCCACCAGCGGCCATTGTGGAAAACGCTCGCGCAGGTCGGCGGCGGCGGCCACGGTGGCGGTGTTGCAGGCCAGGACCACGGCCTTGACGCCCTGCTCCTGGAAGAACCCGGCGACGCTGCGGCAGCGCTGGCGAATGAATTCCGGCGACTTCTCGCCGTAGGGAATGTTGCCGCAGTCGGCCACGTAGAGCAGCGACTCGTTGGGCAGCAGACGGGCGATCTCGGCCAGCACCGACAGGCCGCCGACGCCGGAATCGAACACGCCTACCGGCGCTGCCGCAGCCTCAGCCATGGGGCGTCCCGCACACGGCACAACCCGGATCGCGCTTGACCCGCAGTTCACGGAAGCGCGTGCCCAGGGCATCCACCAGCAGCAGACGGCCCACCAGCGGCTCACCGAACCCGGCCAGCAGCTTCAGTGCTTCCAGCGCCTGCAGGCTGCCCACCAGGCCCACCAGCGGACCGACCACGCCGGCCTCGCTGCAGGTCAGTTCGGCCTCGCTGCCGTGGCCGTACAGGCAGTGGTAGCAAGGGCTGTCCGCCCGACGCGGGTCGAACACCGACAACTGTCCTTCGAGACGGATCGCCGCACCGCTGACCAGCGGCTTGCCGGCCCTGACGCAGGCGGCATTGACCGCCTCGCGGGTGGCGAAGTTGTCCGAGCAGTCCAGCACCAGGTCGACCGCGGTCACGGCGGCGGCCAGGGAGTCCTCGTCCAGCGCGCGGCGGTGGGCGACCAGTTCGATCGCCGGGTTAAGCCCGCGCAGGCGCGCCAGGGCCGAATCCACCTTAGGCTGACCGACCGACGCGCCGTCGTGAATGATCTGGCGCTGCAGGTTGGTCAGGTCGACCGTGTCGAAGTCCGCCAGGTGCAGGCTGCCGACGCCCGCCGCCGCCAGGTACAGGGCCACCGGAGAGCCCAGCCCGCCAAGACCGATGATCAGCGCGCGAGCGTTCTTCAGGCGCAACTGGCCGTCGATGTCGATCTGCGCCAGCAGGATCTGGCGGCTGTAGCGCAGCAGCTCTTCGTCGCTCAGCACGGCAGGCGCCCCAGGGTGATGCGTTCGTGACCGTTCAGGTCGAGGCGGCTTTCGATCTGCTCGAAACCATGCCGTGCCAGCAGCTCACGCACGGCAGCGGCCTGATCGTAGCCATGCTCCAGCAGCAGCCAGCCGCCATCGACCAGATGGGTCGGGGCCTCGGCGATGATCTGGCGCAGGTCGTCGAGGCCATCGTGACCGGCCACCAGGGCGCTGCTCGGCTCGAAACGCACGTCACCCGCCACCAGGTGCGGATCTTCGGCGGCGATGTACGGCGGGTTGCTGATGATCAGCTCGAAGCGCTGCCCGTCCAGTGCGCTGAACCAGTGGCTGGCGAGCACGCGAGCGTTGTCCAGCTGCAGGCGCTGGCGGTTGCGCTCGGCCAGGGCCACGGCCTCGGCCACGCGGTCCACCGCCGTCACCTGCCACTGCCGGCGCTCGCTGGCCAGGGCCAGGGCGATGGCGCCGGTACCGGTGCCGAGGTCGAGGACCCGGGCCTGCTCGGTCGGCTGCAGGAGCATCGCGGTTTCCACCAGCAGCTCGGTTTCCGGACGCGGGATCAAGGTGTGCGGGGCGACCTCCAGATCGAGGTTCCAGAAGCCCTGCTGACCGAGGATGTAGGCCACCGGCTCGCCGGCGCGGCGACGCTGCAGGTAGTTGGCGAAGGTCTGCGCCGCTTCGCTGCTGACGATGCGCTCCGGCCAGGTGTGCAGATAGCTGCGGCTCTTGCCGATGGCCGCGGCCAGGAGCAGTTCGATGTCCAGGCGCGCGGTGGGCGAGTCGGGAAGCTCCGCACCGCGGAGCAGGCTGGCGATGATGGTCATTTAGTCACCCAGTGCGGCCAGTTGATCGGCCTGGTATTCCGCCAGCAGCGGTTCGATCACGGCGTCCACGCCCCCCGCCAGCACGTCGTCCAGCGAGTACAGGGTCAGGTTGATGCGGTGGTCGGTGACCCGGCCCTGTGGATAGTTGTAGGTGCGGATGCGCTCGGAGCGGTCGCCCGAGCCCACCAGCAGCTTGCGCTCGGAGGCCATGGCGTTCTGCGCGGCGCTGGTCTGCATGTCGTTGAGCTTGGCCGACAGCCAGGACATGGCGCGGGCGCGGTTCTTGTGCTGCGAGCGCTCTTCCTGGCACTCCACCACGATACCGGTGGGCAGGTGGGTGATGCGGATCGCCGAGTCGGTCTTGTTGACGTGCTGACCACCCGCACCGGATGCGCGGTAGGTGTCGACGCGCAGGTCGGCCGGGTTGATCTCGATGGCGACCTGTTCGTCCGGCTCCGGCAGCACCGCCACGGTGCAGGCGGAGGTGTGGATGCGGCCCTGGGATTCGGTCTCGGGCACCCGCTGCACGCGGTGCGCACCGGACTCGAACTTGAGCTTGCCGTACACGCTGTCGCCCTCGACGCGGGCGATGATTTCCTTGTAGCCGCCGTGCTCGCCCTCGTTTTCCGAGAGGATCTCCAGGCGCCAGCCGCGCCGCTCGGCATAACGCGAGTACATGCGGAACAGGTCGCCGGAGAAGATCGCCGCCTCGTCGCCACCGGTGCCGGCGCGAATTTCCAGGAACACGTTGCGACCGTCGTTGGGGTCCTTGGGCAGGAGCATGCGCTGCAGCTGGATTTCCAGCTCCTGCAACTGCTCCCTGGCTTCGCGGACTTCCTCCACGGCCATCTCGCGCAGGTCGGGATCGCTGTCCTTGAGCAGGGCCTGGGCCCCTTCCAGGTCGTCCTGCAACTTGCGCCACTGCATGTAGCCGGCGGCCACCGGCTCGACTTCGGCGTATTCGCGGGAATAGGCGCGGAAGCGGGTCTGGTCGGAAATGACCTCGGCATCGCCGAGCAGGGCGGTCAGTTCCTCGAAGCGGTCCTGGAGGATTTCCAGTTTGTTCAGCAGCGACGCTTTCATTGCGGGGTTTTATCCGTCGGGCCCTCGTTGAGGGCGAAGAGTTCCTGGGCCATGGCCAGCGCATCGAGGCGGCCTTCGGCGGAGAGCTTTTTCAACTGCACGCTGGGGGCGTGCAGCAGTTTGTTGGTCAGGCCGCGGGCCAGTTGCACCAGCACGTCCTCGGCGCTGCTGCCGTTGGCCAGCAGGCGCTGGGCCTTCTGCAGTTCTTCGTCGCGCACGCGCTCGCTCTGCTGGCGATAGGCTTTGAGCACGTCCACCGCGGCCAGTTCGCGCAGGCGCGACATGAAGTCCTCGGCGCCCACCGTGACCAGTTCCTCGGCGGCCTGGGCGGCGCCCTGGCGACTCTTGAGGTTTTCCGCGACGACGTCGTGCAGGTCGTCGACGGTATACAGGTAGACGTCGTCCAGCTCGCCGACTTCCGGCTCGATGTCTCGCGGCACGGCGATGTCGACCATGAAGATCGGCTTGTGCCGGCGCAGCTTCAGCGCGCTTTCCACCGCGCCCTTGCCGAGGATCGGCAACTGGCTGGCGGTGGAACTGATGACGATGTCGCTGTTGACCAGTTCCTGCGGGATGTCCGCCAGCAGCACCGCATGGGCGCCGAACTGTTCGGCCAGGGTACTGGCGCGCTCCAGGGTCCGGTTGGCCACGACGATGCGGCGCACGCCCTGCTCGTGCAGGTGGCGGGCGACCAGGGTGATGGTCTCGCCGGCACCGATCAGCAGCGCCTGGCTGCGCCCGAGGTCGCTGAAGATCTGCCGGGCCAGGCTCACCGCGGCGAACGCCACGGACACCGGGTTCTCGCCGATGGCGGTATCGGTCCGCACCTGCTTGGCGGCGCTGAAGGTCGCCTGGAACAGGCGCCCGAGCAGCGGGCCGATGGTCCCGGCCTCGCGGGCCACGGCATAGGCGGACTTCATCTGGCCGAGGATCTGCGGCTCGCCGAGCACCAGCGAGTCGAGCCCGGAGGCGACCCGCATCATGTGCCGGACGGCGTCATGATCCTCGTGGATGTAGGCGCTGGCGCGCAGTTCGTCGACGCTCAACTGGTGGTAATCGGCCAGCCAGCGCAGCACGGCGTCCGCCGCCAGGTGGTCCTGCTCGATGTACAGTTCGCTGCGGTTGCAGGTCGAAAGGATCGCGGCTTCGCGGCTGGCGGTCAGTCGGCAGAGCTGCTGCAAGGCTTCGACCAGCTGCTCGGGGGTAAACGCCACGCGCTCGCGTACGTCTACCGAGGCAGTCTTATGGTTGATACCGAGGGCAAGAAAGGCCATTCAAGGTCGCTGGTTGTGACGTGAAGCCGATAATTGTCCTACTTCGCTGGATCGAGAACAACCACCGCTCGCGATTGTCTCCAATTGCCCGCGCTGCGATCAGCCGGCCCGTGCCATCAGGAAGCGCCGGAGGATGCCGTGGGAATAGTGACTGGCGACATCGCGCAGGAAACGCGGGAAATCGACGTGGGCACTGTCGTCCGCGGCATCCGAGAGCGTGCGCATCACGGCGAAGGGCACGCCATATTCATGGCAGACCTGGGCCAGCGCGGCTCCTTCCATCTCTACAGCGAGCGCCTGCGGCAGACTGTCGCGCAGGCGTGCGACTTCACCGGCACTGGACACGAAGCGGTCGCCACTGACGATCTGGCCGACCTGCACCTGCGGTGCGCTAAGGCGCAGTTCGTCGCGCAGTTGGGCGCTGACCTGGGCGGGCATCTCCTCGGCGAGCCAGTCGCGGGCGGCTTGCACCAGGGCATCGCGCAGGGTCGGCTCGGCGTCGAACGAGGCGCGATCGAGCAACGGGATCTCGAAGCGCGGGAACAGCGGGCTGGCGTCCATGTCGTGCTGCAGCAGCGTGTCCGCGACCACCACGTCGCCGACCGACAGGCCGTGGGCAAGGCCGCCGGCCACGCCGCTGAACACCACGGCCTTGACGTCGAACCGGTGAATCAGCGCCGCCGTGGTGGCTGCCGCCGCCACCTTGCCGATGCGGGCGAGGACGATCACGCAATCCTGGCCGTACAGGCGACCGACATGGTAGTCGCGCATGCCGATGCGCTCGACGCGGGCCCCGGGGGCCATCTCGGCGAGCAGGGCGGCGATTTCTTCGTGCAGGGCGGCGACGATGCCTAGGGTCATGGTGCGGGCCTCGGGGGGCTGGAAAGAACGGGGACGCATTCTAGCCCGGCCGGCGAGGTACGACATATCGTTTCACCGGCGCCACGAACGGCTATTATCGAACGCTTGCCGGCTGCGCTTGTCTTGATCCTGTAGGCCCGTGACAACGCGGTCCATCACCTCCATCGCGGGTGGGTTTGCCATGGCGCTTGTGTCATGATGGCCCGACCGCAGGTTAGTCGCTCAAAATCCTCATTATGAATAGATCTTCCGCGTTGCTTCTTGCTCTCGCCCTGCTCCAGGGGTGCCAGGTCCTGCCCGGTGCCGGGGACGCCACGTCGCCCGCAGGACAACCGGCCGCCGCACCGGCGACCGCGCCCGAACCGACGGTGTACGGCTCGTTCAGCGAGGACACGCTGTACAGCCTGCTGGTCGCCGAACTGGCCGGGCAACGCAACCGCTTCGACATCGCCCTGGACAACTACGTGGCCCAGGCCGAGAAGACCCAGGACGCGGCGATCTCCGAGCGCGCCTTCCGCATCGCCGAGTACCTCGGCGCCGACCAGGCCTCGCTGGACACCTCGCTGCTGTGGGCGAAGAACGACCCGGAAAACATCGACGCCCAGCGCGCCGCCGCCATCCAGCTGGCCCGTGCGGGACGCTACGACGACTCCATGACCTACATGGAGAAGGTCCTGCAGGGCCAGGGCGATACCCATTTCGACTTCCTCGCCCTGTCCGCCGCGGAAACCGACCAGGACACCCGCGACGGCCTGCTGAAGAGCTTCGACCGCCTGCTGCAGAAATACCCGGACAACAGCCAGCTGGTGTTCGGCAAGGCCCTGCTGCTGCAACAGGACGGCAAGTCGGAACAGGCCCTGGCCCTGCTCGAAGCGCAGCCGCCCAAGGATGACAGCGAAATCGCCCCGATCCTGCTGCGCGCGCGCCTGCTGCAGAGCCTCGATCGCGGTTCCGAGGCGCTGCCCCTGCTGCGCAAGAGCATCGCGCGCAACCCGGACGACAAGCGCCTGCGCCTGACCTACGCGCGCATGCTGGTGGAACAGGACCGCGTCGACGACGCCAAGGTCGAGTTCGCCAGCCTGCTCCAGCAATACCCGGACGACGACGAGCTGCGCTACTCCCTGGCCCTGGTCAGCCTCGAAGCCAAGGCCTGGGACGAGGCCGCCGGCTACCTGCAGGACCTGATCGAGCGCGACAGCCACGTCGACGCCGCGCACCTCAACCTCGGCCGGATCCGCGAAGAGCGCAACGACCCCGAAGGCGCGCTGTCCGAGTACGCCCAGGTCGGCCCGGGCAACGACTACCTGGCGGCGCAACTGCGCCAGGCCGACATCCTCATCGCCAACGGTCGTACCGACGAAGCCCTGCGGCGCCTCGACCAGGCTCGCGACAGCCAGCCCGACTACGCCATCCAGCTGTACCTGATCGAGGCCGAGACCCTCGGCAACAACCAGAAGGAAGACCAGGCCCTGCGCGTCCTGGAAAAAGCCATCAAGCAGTACCCGGACGACCTCAACCTGCTCTACACCCGGGCGATGCTGGCCGAAAAGCGCGACGACCTGGCGCAGATGGAAAAGGACCTGCGCAGCATCCTCGCCCGCGAGCCGGAAAACGCCATGGCCCTCAACGCCCTCGGCTACACCCTGGCCGACCGCACCACGCGCTACGCCGAAGCCAGGCAACTGATCGAGAAGGCGCACCTGATCAGCCCGGAAGACCCCGCCGTGCTCGACAGCCTCGGCTGGGTCAACTACCGCCTAGGCAACCTCGACGAGGCCGAGCGCCTGCTGCGTCGGGCCCTGGAGCGCTTCCCCGATCACGAGGTCGCGGCGCACCTGGGCGAAGTGCTCTGGGCCAACGGCAAGAAACGCGAAGCCCGCCAGGTCTGGGCCAAGGCCTTCGAAGCCCAGCCCGACAGCCCCATCCTGCGCAAGACCGTCCTGCGCCTGACCGGATCCGAGACCCTTTAAGCCTATGTTCCTGCGCCACATCATCACCTTCAGCCTGATCGCCCTGCTCGCCGGTTGCGCCGGCTTCGGTTCCCGGGAGGCCGTCCAGGGCCAGGGCAGTCCGCAGCTGTGGAAGGAACACAAGCAGCAGTTGAGCACCCTCGACGGCTGGCAGATCAACGGCAAGGTCGGCATCCGCGCGCCCAAGGACTCCGGCAGCGGCACGCTGTTCTGGCTGCAGCGCCAGGACTACTACGACATCCGCCTGTCCGGCCCGCTCGGTCGCGGCGCCGCACGCCTGACCGGACGCCCCGGCCAGGTGGTGCTGGAGGTGGCCAACCAGGGCCGCTTCGAGGCGTCGACCCCGGAAAGCCTGCTTGCCGAGCAACTGGGCTGGGAACTGCCGGTGTCGCACCTGGTCTGGTGGGTCCGCGGCCTGCCGGCACCGGACAGCAAGAGCCGCCTGACCCTCGATGGCAACAGCCGCCTGGCCAGCCTGGAACAGGATGGCTGGCAGGTCGAGTACACCAGCTACGCCGAACAGAACGGCTACTGGCTGCCCGAGCGCATGAAGCTGCACGGCCAGGACCTCGACGTGACCGTGGTGCTCAAGGAATGGCAACCGCGCCAGCTGGGGCACTGACATGAACGCCACACTGACCCTGCCGGCCCCGGCCAAGCTCAACCTGATGCTGCACATCCTCGGCCGTCGCGCCGATGGCTACCACGAGCTGCAGACCCTCTTCCAGTTCCTCGATCACGCCGACCAGCTGAGCTTCGCCCTGCGCCAGGACGGGGAAATCCGCCTGGTCACCGAGATCGCCGGAGTGCCCCACGACAGCAACCTGATCGTCCGCGCCGCGCGCAAGCTGCAACAGCTGACCGGTACCACGCTGGGCGCCGACATCTGGCTGGACAAGGTGCTGCCCATGGGCGGCGGCATCGGCGGCGGCAGTTCGGATGCCGCGACCACCCTGCTCGGCCTCGATCACCTGTGGAACACCCACTGCTCCGAAGACCAACTGGCCGAACTGGGCCTGGGCCTGGGCGCCGACGTGCCGGTGTTCGTCCGCGGCCATGCGGCCTTCGCCGAGGGCGTGGGGGAGAAACTCACCCCGGTCGACCCCCAGGAGCCCTGGTACGTCGTGCTGGTTCCGCAAGTCTCTGTAAGTACGGCAGAAATTTTTTCGCATCCTTTGTTGACACGTAATTCAAAGCCCATTAAAGTGCGCCCCGTTCCCGAGGGAAACAGTCGAAATGACTGCCAAGCGGTAGTTGAGCAAAGTTACCCAGAAGTACGTAACGCCTTGAATTTGCTAAACAAATTCACTGATGCAAGACTCACCGGCACTGGAAGTTGTGTGTTTGGGGCCTTCCCAGACAAAGCTGAAGCTGATAAAGTTTTGGCCCTTCTTGCAGAGACCCAGACAGGGTTCGTGGCAAAGGGAAGCAACGTTTCGATGTTGCATCGCAAGTTACGAAGTCTGCGCTAGGAATCGAGTACCAGGTACTCGCAGCAACAGATACAGGGGCGTCGCCAAGCGGTAAGGCAGCAGGTTTTGATCCTGCCATGCGTTGGTTCGAATCCAGCCGCCCCTGCCATTTTCCTTATACTCATCCAGGTATACCCTCAGCCTTCAGGTACTGCGCGTGTCCAAGATGATGGTCTTTACGGGGAACGCCAACCCCGATCTGGCTCGGCGTGTCGTACGTCAGCTGCATATCCCACTGGGTGATGTTTCTGTCGGCAAGTTCTCCGACGGCGAAATCAGCACTGAGATTAATGAAAACGTCCGCGGTAAGGACGTCTTTATCATTCAGCCGACTTGCGCGCCAACCAACGATAATCTGATGGAACTGGTAGTGATGGCCGACGCCTTCCGCCGCTCCTCAGCGTCCCGAATCACTGCCGTGATTCCTTACTTCGGATATGCCCGCCAGGACCGTCGTCCGCGTTCGGCGCGTGTTGCGATCAGCGCCAAAGTCGTCGCTGACATGCTCACCGTCGTGGGTATCGACCGTGTACTCACCGTCGACCTGCACGCTGACCAGATCCAGGGGTTCTTCGATATTCCCGTAGACAACATCTACGGCTCCCCCGTCCTGGTGGATGACATCGAAGACCAGCGTTTCGAGAACCTGATGATCGTCTCCCCGGACATCGGTGGTGTCGTGCGTGCACGTGCCGTCGCCAAGTCCCTGGGTGTCGACCTGGGTATCATCGACAAACGCCGCGAGAAGGCCAATCACTCCGAAGTGATGCACATCATCGGTGATGTCGAAGGACGTACCTGCATTCTCGTCGACGACATGGTCGATACCGCCGGCACCCTGTGCCACGCGGCCAAGGCCCTGAAAGAACATGGCGCTGCCAAGGTTTACGCCTACTGCACGCACCCTGTACTCTCCGGTCGCGCGATCGAGAACATCGAGAATTCCGTGCTCGACGAGCTGGTGGTGACCAACACCATCCCGCTGTCCGCCGCCGCACAAGCCTGTGACCGTATCCGCCAACTGGATATCGCACCGGTCGTCGCCGAAGCGGTTCGCCGCATCAGCAACGAAGAATCGATCAGCGCGATGTTCCGCTGAGGCGCAAGCCCGGCAAGCATCCGTTGACGTAAAGCGCCCCGCCCCAACAACCGTTGTTGGGGCGGGGCTTTTTTGCCCTCTCCGCTTCGGCATTGGTCGCAAATGCCCTGTGGAGCTGGCTATTTTGGAGATGCAAAATGACTGATTTCATCCTGAACGCCCAAGCGCGTACTGACCTGGGGAAAGGTGCGAGCCGCCGCCTGCGTCACTCCGCCAACATCCCTGCCGTTGTCTACGGTGGCGAGAAAGCTGCTGAATCCGTGACCATCCTGGCCAAGGAAATCACCAAGCTGTTCGAAAACGAAGCTGCCTTCAGCCACGTCATCGAACTGAACGTCGACGGCGCCAAGCAGAACGTCATCGTCAAGGCGATGCAGCGTCACCCGTCCAAGGGCACCATCCTGCACGCTGACTTCGTTCGCGTCGTAGCTGGCCAGAAACTGACTGCCGTTGTTCCGGTTCACTTCATCAACGAAGAAGCTCCGGTCAAGAAAGGCGGCGAGATCTCCCACACCCTGAACGAGATCGAAGTTTCCTGCGAAGCCAAGGACCTGCCTGAGTTCATCGAGGTTGACCTGGCCAACGCCGAAATCGGCACCATCATCCACCTGTCGGACCTGAAAGCTCCGAAAGGCGTAGAGTTCGTCGCTCTGGCCCACGGTGATGACAAGGCTGTTGCCAACGTTCACGCTCCGCGCGTTGCTCCAGAAGCAGAAGGCGCTGCCGAGTAATCTACTCGGTTCGCCGGTGTTGCCCGGGTGGCGGTGATCGCACCGCCATCCCCAACTCCAAGGAAGAGCCCCTGACGTGACCGCCATCCAGTTGATCGTCGGCCTGGGAAATCCCGGCCCCGAATACGAACAGACCCGGCATAACGCAGGGGCTCTTTTCGTTGAACGCATCGCCAGCGCCCAGCGCGTCAACCTGACCGCTGACCGCAAGTATTTCGGCCTGACGGCAAAATTCAGCCATCAGGGCCATGACGTTCGTCTGTTGATCCCCACCACCTACATGAACCGCAGCGGCCAGTCCGTTGCCGCTCTGGCCAATTTCTTTCGAATCGAGCCGGATGCCATCCTGGTGGCCCACGACGAACTCGACCTGCCCCCCGGCGTCGCCAAGCTCAAGAAGGGCGGCGGCCATGGCGGGCACAACGGCCTGCGCGACATCATCGCGCAGCTCGGCAACAAGAACGACTTTCACCGTCTGCGGCTTGGCATCGGCCACCCGGGTGATGCCAAGCTGGTGTCCAATTTCGTCCTGGGCAAGGCGCCGCGCGCCGAGCAGGACAAGCTCGACGCCAGTATCGATTTTGCCCTCGGCGTGCTGCCGGACATCCTCGCCGGCGAATGGGCGCGTGCGATGAGAGAGCTGCACAGCCAGAAGGCCTGACTTCACGAAGAGGGATTCACCATGGGATTCAATTGCGGCATCGTCGGCCTGCCCAACGTCGGCAAGTCCACCCTGTTCAACGCCTTGACCAAATCCGGCATCGCGGCGGAGAACTTCCCCTTCTGCACCATCGAGCCGAACAGCGGCATCGTGCCGATGCCGGACGCCCGCCTGGACGCCCTGGCAGCCATCGTCAAGCCGCAGCGCATCCTGCCGACCACCATGGAGTTCGTCGACATCGCCGGCCTGGTGGCGGGCGCGTCCAAGGGTGAAGGCCTGGGCAACAAGTTCCTCGCCAACATCCGCGAGACCGACGCCATCGCCCACGTCGTGCGCTGCTTCGAAGACGAGAACGTGATCCACGTCTCCAACAGCGTCGATCCCAAGCGCGACATCGAGATCATCGACCTGGAACTGATCTTTGCCGACCTCGACAGCTGCGAGAAGCAACTGCAGAAGGTCGCGCGCAACGCCAAGGGCGGCGACAAGGATGCCCTGGCGCAGAAGGCCATCCTGGAAAAGCTGATCCCGCACTTCACCGAAGGCAAGCCGGCGCGCAGCCTGATGAAGAACATGGGTGACGACGAGAAGGCCGTCATCCGCGGCTTCCACCTGCTGACCAGCAAGCCGGTGATGTACATCGCCAACGTTGCCGAAGACGGCTTCGACAACAACCCGCACCTGGACGTGGTCCGCGCCATCGCCGAAGAAGAAGGCGCCGTGGTGGTGCCGGTGTGCAACAAGATCGAAGCGGAAATCGCCGAGCTCGACGAAGGCGAAGAGAAGGACATGTTCCTCGAGGCCCTGGGCCTGGAAGAGCCAGGCCTGAACCGCGTGATCCGCGCCGGCTACGCCCTGCTCAACCTGCAGACCTACTTCACCGCCGGCGTGCAGGAAGTCCGTGCCTGGACCGTCCGCGTCGGCGCCACCGCGCCACAGGCCGCCGGCGTGATCCACACCGACTTCGAGAAAGGCTTCATCCGCGCCGAAGTGGTCGCCTACGACGACTTCATCCAGTACAAGGGTGAAGGCGGCGCCAAGGAAGCCGGCAAATGGCGTCTGGAAGGCAAGGACTACATCGTCAAGGACGGTGACGTGATGCACTTCCGCTTCAACGTCTGATCGCCCCCGCCGGACCACCAGAACCCCCGCATCGCGGGGGTTCTGCGTTCAATACCCGCTGCCTCACGAAACGATGCAACAAGCCCCGAAAAAGACCTGGGCCTGGAGCGTCGCTGAAAGCGTGAGAAAGCCCTTGATCCTATTCACTTGATGGCCGAATATAGATCGGCGCATTTGCGTAAACCAAAGGGTGGTTACAGGGATCTTCGGATCGCACCCCGTTACTGGGAAACCAGTTCGCCGAGCGCGACGCAAGAACGACCTGCCCCGTCGAAGCATGCTTCGACGGCTGAGAATCCCTCCTCGAGAGGGATTCGCCGTTTCTGGGCCATTCATTTCTTCTTCGAATAGCGATTCCGAACCTCTTTGGGAAACTGGCCGTTCGGTTTTTTCAAGGTGTCGACCACAATCTTGAAGATGCTGAAGCCTTTTTTCCTGATTGGCACACCCGGTGAGCCTTCACCAGACCTGGCGAAGTAGGCACTAGTGACATGAATCCGCAACACCCGGTTTTCCCGAAAAATGGCCATGCAGACCTTGAATGGTTCCACTTCACCGCTGGCGTTATTCATGACGTCCATGGTGAAGAAGCTCTCACCCTGAGTCAGAAACACCGTCGCGCAGGCTAGCTGCTCGAGCATGCCTCGGAAGGTGCTTGGACGTTTCATAACGCTCCATGCAGATGAGGCGGCTCTCACGCCCATCGGCGTACTTCAGTGGGATGTTCTGTGCGGTGTCGTCCTTGGTGAAGCAATGCAGTCCATAGGTGACGACAAAGCGGAACGGATCCTTGCCCTCTTCCTTCTGCAGGAAGAGCTCGTGACAGCGCAAATGATTGAGATCATACGATGCTCCAGCATGTTCAAAGGGCTCCCACTGCTGGATGGCATCAACGTGAAACTTCCCCAAGCTCAGTCCTCGAGCGCATTGTCGTCGCTCGACTTTACACGAACGTGGTGAATCACCCGGCAGACTGACACGTAGCGAGAGGTTGCAAACACTCCTCCGGCAATAGGCAGCGGGGGTTTTGCATTCAAGGCCGGACAGCGGCCTCAGCCGCCAGCATGCCCTCCAGGTACTGCGCCGGCGTGCTGCCCAGCAGGCTGCGGAACATGTAGATGAACGCACTGGAGCTGCGATACCCCAGCGCATGGGCGACCTCGCCGATGGAACTGCCCTGGGCCAGGCGGCAGATGGCTTCGTCGACCCGCACCTGCAAGCGCCAGTGATGGAAGGTGACACCGGTTTCTTCCTTCATCCGCCGGGCCAGGGTGCGTGCGCTGGCACCAATGCGTTCGCCCCACGCTTCCAGGGTCTCGTTGTTCTCCGGGTTTTGCAGGATGGTGTCGCAGACCTTGCGCAAGCGCCGGTCGCTGGGCATCGGCAGGTTGTGCAACTGCGGCGTCGACTGCGCCAGCAGCTGGATCAGCAGGTCGGCAGCCAGCTGGCGCGGCTGCTGGCCACTCACGCCGTTGCCGTTGAGCATCAGGATCAGCTCACGCATCAACGGCGTCATGGTCAGCACGCAGCATTCGTCCCAGCCCCAGGGCACGGCGGCGGGATCGAGGTACACCGAGCGCATCGAGATCTGCCCGACCATGCGCACTTCATGGGTCACGCCGGCGGGAATCCACAAGGCGCGCATCGGCGCCAGGGTCCAGGCGCCCTTCTCGGTGGAGACGCGCATCAGGCCATGGGGGGAATACATCAACTGGATGCGTTCGTGGCAATGCGGCTGCTGGCGGGCCCCCGAGGCATAGTCGAAAGCCCGCACCACCAGCGGCCCGGCATCGTCGGCGAACTCCTTGTAGAGCGTGCTGGCTGCTTTTTGCGGGGAATGCTCAGGAGAGAAGGAAACCTGCCAATTCTGTCCTTTCATCGATATTAGTTGTCCTGAAGCAAAGTAAACGGACTGGCAAAATTAATGAAAATGACATTCGTTTTCAATTGATAGGACTTTCCATTCCATGCGCAAACGTAGCCCTGATTCCCTGAAGCCCGTGGCTCAGCGTCGCTTCAGCAGCGTCCCCCCGTTGTTGCTCGCACCGTTGGTGCTGGCCGTCGCGACTGCGCATGCCCAGACAAACCCGGTGACCTTACCGGAAACCACCATCGCCAGCGAACTCCTGGCGACGGATGCCGCCACCAGCGAAGGCTCGGGCAGCTACAAGGCGTCGCGGGTGAGCGTGACCAAGACGCCGGCAGAACTGAAGGAGGTGCCCTCGTCGGTGAGCGTGATCACCCGCCAGCGCATGGACGACCAGCGCATGACCTCGGTCGAGGACGCCCTGCGCAACACCCCCGGCATCACCGCCGTCAGCTATGGCGACGGCACCAGCTACTACCAGTCCCGCGGCTATCCGGCCGAGGTGCAGTTCGATGGCCTGCCCGCCAACAACGGCCTGCAGTACCTGACCCAGTTCGACCTGGCACTCTATGACCGGGTCGAGGTGCTGCGCGGCCCGGCCGGCCTGCTGCAAGGCTTCGGCAGCCCGGGCGGCACGGTGAACCTGGCGCGCAAGCGTCCGCAGGACAGCTTCGGCCTGAGCGGCAGCGTGTCGGCCGGCTCCTGGGATACCTATCGCACGGAAATCGACGTCACCGGGCCGCTGACCCAGAGCGGCAACATCAAGGGCCGGTTCGGCGTCAGCGCCGAGGACGGCAAGGCCTTCGTCGATCACAGCGAATCCGCGCAGAACCTGGTGTATGGCGCGCTGGCCTTCGACCTCGGCGACACGACCCAGCTGACCGTCGGTGCCGCGCACCAGAAACTCGCCCTGGACGGCATCGACTACGGCCTGGGCAACTACAGCAACGGCCGCTTCGTCGACGCGAAGCGCTCCGGCTTCTATGGCACGCCCTGGAGCTACGCCGACACCACCCTGAACGAGGTCTACGCCGACCTGGTCCATCAGTTCGGCAATGGCTGGCAGAGCCGCACGGCAGTCAACTACCGCAGCGCCGACGTGCAGTCCAAGTACGGCTATCTCGACGGCCCGGTCGATCCCAGCGACAACACTGACGACTACTGGATGCAGCGCCAGCACGACCAGTACCGCTGGCTGGGTGTCGACAGCTACGTCAGCGGCCCGTTCGAGCTGTTCGGCCGCAGCCACGACCTGATGCTCGGCGCCAACTACGCCAGCGTGCACCAGCGCAGCGTGTCCGGCGGTGTCGCCGGCGATCGCACCAGCATCTTCGCCATCGTCCAGCCGGAACCGGACATCCCGTACGGCTACGGCACCCGCTCCGAGTCGAGCCAGTACGGCGTCTACGGCCAGGTGACCCTGCACCCGATCGACGCCCTGTCGGTGATCCTCGGCGGTCGCCAGAACCACTACGAAAGCTCGCGCAAGGGCATCCTCCCGAGCAAGGGCGAACGGGTCGACGATCCCGACCAGAACAAGTTCACCCCCTATGCCGGGGTGGTGCTGGCGCTCAACTCCTGGCTGTCGGCCTACGCCAGCTATGCCGACATCTTCACCCCGTCGCAGACCTTCCAGACCAGCTTCAACGGCAACGTGCTCAAGCCACGCACCGGCAAGCAATACGAACTGGGCCTCAAGGGCGACCTGTTCGACGGTCGCGCCAGCGCCTCGCTGGCGCTGTTCCAGATCGACGACCGCAACCGCGCGGTCGCCGACGAAGACCACCCGACCTACTGGGTGGCGCAGGGCGAGGCGCGCAGCCGTGGCGTCGAGGCCGAGATCAGCGGCAAGGTCACGCCGAACTGGGATGTCCAGGCCGGCTACACCTACCTGCAGACCGAGCTTCGCGGCGGTACCAGCGATGGCAGCAACCAGGACCCGGAAGAACCCAAGCACCTGTTCAAGCTGTGGAACACCTACCGCTTCGACAATGGCCTGCTGGACAAATGGCGCGTCGGCGCCGGCGTGCGCGCGCAGACCCGGACCACGCGCAACGAGGTCGGCTGGCAAGGAGGCTACGCGGTGGTCGATGCGCTGGTCGGTTATGAAGTGGACAGCCATTTCGATGTCGCACTGAACATGAACAACCTGCTCGACCGCACCTACTACGCGCGGGTGCCGTCCGGCTACTACGGCCTGTACGGCGAACCGCGCAACGCCACCCTGACCCTGCGCATGAAGTACTGATCGGCATGGCGTCCCCACACAAGCCCTCCCCCCCCTTCGCCGGCCTGCTGTCGATGCTCCGCGGCAGCCGCTGGCTGCTGCTGTGCGCCGGACTCGCCAGCCTGGCCAGCGGTTTCGGCAGCGCGGCGATGGTCGCCCTGATCAACCAGGCACTGGCGGCCTCGACCACTGAGCTGGGACGCCTGGGCGGGCAGTTCCTCCTGCTCGGGGTCGCGGTGCTGGTGCTGCGCCTGCTGTCGCAGACGGCGTTCATGCACCTCGGGCAACTGGCCAAGGCCCGGGTGCGCCTGCACACCATCCGGCACATCGCCCAGGCCGCCTATCCCGCGCTGGAGCGCCAGGGGGCCGCCCGCCCCCTGGGCGTGCTGACTGGCGACCTGGACACCCTGGTGGTGTTCTTCCTCAACCTGCCGACCATCGTCATGCAGGGCGCCGTGATCGCCGGTTGCCTGGCCTACCTGGGCTGGCTGTCGTGGCAGATCCTGCTGCTGGCGTTGCTGTCGATCGGCATCGGGGCGCTGGGCTACCTGCTGGTCAACAGCCGCGCGCTGGCCTTGCTGCGCGCCTCCCGCGAGCGCGAAGACCAGTTGATCCAGCAATTCCGTGCGCTGTTCGACGGCGCCAAGGAGCTCAAGCTGCACCGCCAGCGCCGGGACAGCTTCGTCGACCACACCCTCGCCCCGCACATCGAGTCGGTGCGGGTCCAGCGCACCCGCGGCTACGTGCTGTACAGCGCCGCCTCGAGCTGGGGCAACCTGGTGCTGTTCGCCTTCGTCGGCCTGACCCTGTTCGTCCTGGCCCGGCTGTACGAAGTGGACCGCCAGGTGATGTCCGGCTATGCCATGACCTTCCTGTACATGATCCTGCCCATCGAGGCCCTGCTCGGCGCCCTGCCCTCGCTGGGCTCGGCACGCGTCGCCCTGGAGCGCATCGACCGCCTCGAACACCAGTTGCCGCAGGAGCCGGCGAGCAGCCGGGCGAGCCAGGACGGCTTCCACAGCATCGCGTTGCGCGGCGTGAGCCACCGCTACTTCCGCGAGAAGGAGAACGGCTTCTTCATGCTCGGCCCGCTGGACCTGAACTTCGTGCCGGGCCAGGTCACCTACCTGGTCGGCGGCAATGGCAGCGGCAAGACCACCCTGGCCAAGCTCCTGACCGGCCTGTACGACAGCGCCGAAGGCAGCGTGCTGCTGGATGGCCGGCCGGTGGGCAGCCAGGATCGCGACGACTACCGCCAGCTGTTCTCCACGGTGTTCAGCGACTTCTTCCTGTTCGACAACCTGCTGGGCGTCCTGCCACCCCACCTGGAGCCCCAGGCCAGGGCGTTGCTGGTCGAGCTGCAGCTGGAGCACAAGGTGCGGATCGAGAACGCGGCCTTCACCACCCTCGACCTGTCCCAGGGCCAGCGCAAGCGCCTGGCGCTGCTGGTCGCCCTGCTGGAGGACCGGCCGTTCTACGTTTTCGACGAATGGGCGGCGGACCAGGACCCGGCGTTCAAGGAAGTGTTCTATCGTCGCCTGCTGCCGGACCTCAAGGCCCGCGGCAAGGCCGTGCTGGTGATCACCCATGACGACCGCTATTTCTCCCTGGCCGATCGCTGCATCAAGCTCGAAGCGGGCACCGTCGCCAGCGATAGCCTGAACCTCGCCGACGCCGTGGAGCCCTCGCGCGAATGACCCACATCGAACCCTCTCCTGCCAGCGCGCCCCGCCCCCGGGTGGACGAACCGGCGCTGTTCCGCCTGCAGGGCGTCAGTGTCAGCATCGGCTCGCGAGCGCTGTTGCAGCCCATCGACCTGGAGCTGGCGGCCGGTCGCCTGTACGGCCTGGTCGGCCACAACGGCTCGGGCAAGTCGACCCTGCTCAAGCTGCTGGCGCGCCAGTCGAGCCCCAGCAGCGGCGTGGTGAGCCTGGCGGGACAGCCCCTGTCGCAGTGGTCGGCACGCGCGTTCGCCCGGCAGGTCGGCTACCTGCCGCAACAGCCGCCGACCGTCGACGGCATGCGGGTCCGCGAGCTGGTGGCGCAGGGACGCCACCCCTGGCACGGCGCACTCGGACGCTTCGCGGCCGAGGACCGGCGGCAGGTCGAGCAGGCGATGATCGCGACCGATGTCGCGCAGTACGCCGAACGGGCGGTGGACAGCCTCTCCGGCGGCGAACGCCAGCGCGCCTGGATGGCCATGCTGGTGGCGCAGAACTGCCGCTGCCTGCTGCTGGACGAACCCACCTCGGCCCTGGACATCGGCCACCAGCTGGCGCTGCTGGAACAGGTTCGCCAGTTGTGCCACGCGCGCGGCATGGGCGCGGTGATCATCCTGCACGACATCAACATGGCCGCACGCTTCTGCGACGAGGTGATCGCCCTGCGCGAAGGACGCCTGCTGCTGCAGGTGAGCGCCGGAGAGATCCTGCAACCGGCGCATCTGCAGCGGATCTACGGCGTGCCCATGGGCGTGCTGGTCGATCCGCTCAGTGGCCGCACGGTCAGCTTTCCCCGATGAACCGCACCTTCACCCGGCGGCGCATGCTGCAGGCGCTGTGTGGACTGCCGCTGGCCATGCGCCTGGCCCATGGGCGCGACGCGGTGCCCCGGCGTATCGTTTCGATGAGCTGGGAGCTGACCGAAACCCTGCTGCTGCTCGGCCATGTGCCCGTGGGGCTGTCGCTGCCGGACTGGTACAACAGCACCATCGTCGAGCCAAGGCTGCCGGACGGGGTGGTCGATACCGGCCTGCTCTACCAGCCGAATTTCCAGGTGCTGCTGGAGCTGGCGCCCGACCTGCTGCTCCTGACACCCGGCCACGCGCCGCTGCTGCCGGCGCTGGCCCGGCTCGCGCCGCCCCTGACGCTGGGGGCCTACATCGGCGCGGCCGATCCCTATCCGGCCTTGCTGCAGGACACCCGGGCGATGGCCGCGGCCCTGGCTGAGCAGCGCCGCGCCGAGCAGTTGATCGACGACAGCGAACACCTGTTCGCCACGACCCGCCAACGCCTGGAGCGGCCTCGCCGGCCCAGAGCGGTGCTGGTGGCGGACCTGCTCGATGAACACCATGTGCGGCTCTACGGCCCCGGCAGCCTGTTCGATGCGCTCCTGGGCAAGATCGGCGTGGACAACGCGGCGTCGCGCTACGACGGCCTGACGGGTTCTGCCGTGCTCCCGCTGCAGCGCCTCGCCGAAGTGGACGACTGTGCGCTGCTGCTGAGCCCGCTGGCGCCACGCCTGTCCGCCGCACTGCGCGACAATCGGGTCTGGCAGGCATTGCCGGTGGTGCGCCAGGGCCGGGTCGCGCAGCTGCCGGTCATCGCCCCCTACGGCGGCTTGCGCTCCCTGCAGCGCTTCGCGCACGCCGTGGAACACGCCTTGCTCATCCTTGCCGACCAGGAGACCGCCGGTGCCTGATCCTTCCTTGCCTGATGGCCTGCGCGGTCGCATGGCGCTCGCCGCCGGCCTGTCGCTGATCGCAGCGCTCCTGGCCCTGCTGCACATCCACTCGCTGCTGGGCGCCAGCCCATGGTCCAGCCTGTTGCTGGCGACGGACCCGCAGGACGTGGGCCGGATGCTGGTGCAGGAAACCGTGCTGCCGCGCATCGCCATGGCGCTGCTGTGCGGCGCCGCCCTCGGCCTGGCCGGCGTGCTGGTGCAGCAGGTATTGCGCAATCCCCTGGCCGAGCCGATGAGCCTCGGCATCTTCCCCGGCGCCTACCTGGCGCTGGTGCTCTACACCCTGTTCATGCCCGAGGGCGTGGACGCCGGGCGCGAGCTGGTGGCCCTGCTCGGCGGCGGCCTGGCGATCCTGCTGGTGCTGATGCTGGCCTGGCCCCAGCACCTGTCGCCGATGGCAGTCATTCTTTCGGGCATGGTGGTCAATCTCTACTGCGGGGCGATCAGCCTGGCGATCGCCCTGGTGCACTTCGACCTGCTGCTGGGCCTGCAGATCTGGGGCGGTGGGTCCCTGGAACAATCCGGCTGGGCATCCAGCCGCCACCTGCTGCTCGGGCTGGCCGGTTGCGGGCTGCTGGTCTGGCTGGTGCGCCGGCCCCTGGCCCTGCTCGACAGCGGCGAGAGCACGGCGCGCAGCCTGGGTGTCCAGGTCGGCCGCACACGCCTGCTCGCCCTGCTGCTGGCGGTCCTGCTCACCGCCCTGGTGGTCGCCCAGGTCGGCGTGATCGGTTTCCTCGGCCTGGCCGCGCCGACCCTGGCGCGCCTGCTCGGGGCGCGCAACCTGCGCCAGCGCCTGCTGTGGGCGCCGTTGCTCGGCGCGGCACTGCTGTGGACCACCGATCAGCTGGTGTTGCTGGCAACCAGTTCGACCCTGTCGCCGCGGGTGATCCCGACCGGCACGGTCACCTCGCTGCTGGGCGTGCCGTTGCTGGTGGCCCTGTTGCCACGCCTGAAAAGCCTCGGCGCCAGTCCGTGGCACAGCGCCTGGCCCGAGCGTGCCGGCATCGGCGTGCCACGGGTACTGGCCCTGATGGCCTTGCTGCTGTTCAGCCTGTGGCTGTCGTTCATGTGGTCCCGCTCGCTCGGCGGCTGGCGTGTCGCATCGCTGGCCCAGGTACAGGCGCTATGGTTCTGGCAACTGCCGCAGAGCGTGGCGGCTGCGGCGGCGGGTGGCTTGCTGGCGCTGGCCGGTGCCCTGCTGCAACGCATGACGGCCAACCCGATGGCCAGTCCCGACCTGCTGGGGGTCAGCGCCGGCGGCGGACTGGGCGTGGTCGCCCTGGTGTTCATCGCCGGCACCGTATCTGCCACCGCGCTGTTCCTCGCCTGCCTGGGCGGCTCGCTGGCCGCGCTCGGCGTGCTCCTGTGGTTCGGCCGCAAGGCCTTCACCCCGGCCCGCCTGCTGCTGGTCGGCATCGCCGTGAGCGCCTGGTTCCAGGCCATCGTCGGCGCGCTGCTGAGCAGCGGCGATCCGCGGGCCGAGCAGGTCCTGCAATTGCTGATGGGGTCGATCTACTACATTCCGGCCAGCCTCGCCTGGCTCAGCGCCGTGGTACTGCTGCTGGCCCTGACCCTGGTGCCGCTGCTGGTGCGCTGGCTGACCGCCCTGTCCCTGGGCGAGGGCAGCGCGGCGAGCATTGGCGTGCCGGTGCGCCGGGCACGCTGGCTGATCGTGCTGCTGGCGGGCGTGCTGACGGCGATGGCCACGCTGCTGGTCGGCCCGCTGTCGTTCGTCGGCCTGCTGGCCCCCCATGCGGCGCGCCTGCTGGGCGCGCGCAAGGCCCTGCCGCAACTGCTGGTGGCGACGCTGTTCGGTGCCGTGCTGATGGTGCTGGCGGAGTGGCTGGGCCGCCAGCTGGTGTTCCCACAGCAGATGCCCGCCGGCCTGGTCGCGACCTTGCTGGGCGGACCGTACCTGATCCTGTTGATGGCGAGGCAGGGCAAGGGAGCGGCGCGCTGAAGCCGCGCCGCCCGCGAAGCCCGTCGACTAGAAATCCCCGCGCACCGTCAGCATGTAGCTGCGCGGCGTCCCATAGGTGGTACCGCGGGTCCAGTAGCCGGTGGAGTCGAAGTACTTGCGGTCCAGTAGGTTCTCGATGTCCACGCCCACCGTCCAGTGCGGGTCGAGCTTGTACGCGGCCCGCGCGTCGAACACCGCCCGGCCGCTGTTGCTGACGCCGTTGTAGGCGTCGTAGTAATGGCTCTGCGCCGAAACGCCGGCACCGATGCTCAGGCGCTGCCACTCACCCGGCAGGGTGTAGTTGCTGTTGACCCGCACCAGGTGCTTGGGCGTCTGCGCCGAAATCGGCTCGCCATCCTGCGCGCGGGTGGTGTTGAAGGTGTAGCCCGCCGCCACCTGCAGACCCGGCAACAGCTCGCCACTGGCCTCGGCCTCGAAGCCCTTGCTGCGGTTGATGCCGTCGCTGTTGACGTAGCAGCGGCCGGCGACGTCGTTGGGGCACTTGCCGGTGTTCTCGTAGTCGCGGGCAGCGACATCTTCCTGCTCGATGTAGAACAGCGCGAAGGACAGGTTCAGGCGCTTGTCGAACAGCTCGCCCTTGATCCCGGTCTCGTAGTTGGCGCCGATGGCCGGGTCGAGCATGCCACCGGCGGCGGTGCGGTAGCTGGCCTGGGGCATGAAGATGTCGGCGTAGCTGGCGTACAGCGACCAGTTCGGGTCGAGGTCGTAGATCGCCCCGACGAAGGGGGTGAACTCGTGTTTCTGCTGGTTGGTGGTGACCCGCTCGCCATCGTTGGTCTCGGTCTTGTACCAGCTCAACCGTCCACCGAGCACCAGGCTCAGGTCCTCGGTCATGTGCAGGCGGGCGTTCAGGTAGGTGCCATAGCGGGTGTCGAGGGTGTTTTCCCTGGCGTCCCAGGCGGGACGGGCCGGCTCGTCGAAGAGGTGGTGGTCGGGATCGAACACGTTGAGCGGGAGGGGCGTGTCCAGGCGCGCCGTGGTGTCCTTGTCGTTCATGTCGCGCCGCGACCAGTTGGCCCCCAGCGACAGTTGGTGGCTCAGGCCGAACGCCTCGAAGGTGCCATCCAGGTGGCCGTCGATCGCGTTGTTGGTGGCGTCGAACTTGTGGAAGCTGGTGCCGGTGATCACCGGTCCGGTCGGGCTGCCATAGGCCAGGGTATCGTCGGCGCTCCACTCGATGGCGCTGCGGTTGAACGCGCTTTCCGAGTGCGACAGCGCCAGCTTGCCGGTCCAGTTGTCGTCGAAGCGGTGACTGAGGTCGGCGAACACTTCGTCGGTGCGGGTCTGCAGCGTGGCCCAGTCCTGGCCGAGGAAGGTCGAGCGCTTGAGGTGCGGGTTGCTGCCGTCGGGATTGGTCGGCAGGCCGAGGACACTGTAGCCATCGGTGCGCGAGGTCTGTCGGCGCAGACCGAGGGCGACGGTGGTGGCATCGCTCAGGTCGCCTTCGACGATGCCGTACAGCAAGGGACGCTTGGACTGGGTGACGTCGGTGAAGTAGCCACGGTCCTCGTAGGACGCGACCATGCGCCCGCGCAGGGTGCCTTCGGCGTTCAGCTTGCCACTGGCGTCGAGGTCGAGGCGGTAGTTGTCCCAGGAACCGGCGCGGGTGGTGACGGAGAAACGCGGCTCCAGGGTCGGCCGCTTGCGCACCAGGTTGACCGCGCCGCCCGGACCGCCCGCCCCCACCAGCAGGCCGGCGGCGCCGCGCAGCACCTCGACGCGGTCGAACAGCGCCATGTCCGGAATCATCCAGCCGGTGTAGGCGAAGGCCTGCCCCGCCACGCCGTCGACCATGTAGCTGTCGTCGGTCAGGTCGAAGCCGCGGGAGCTGAAGTGGTGGTTGCCGTAACCACGGTTGGCCCGGGTGATGCCCGGCGTCTGGGCCATCACCTGGTCGAGGGAGACCAGGTTCTTGTCGTCCATCAGCTTGCGGGTGACCACGGTCACCGATTGCGGCGTGTTGCGCAGCGACTGCGGGCTCTTGCCAATGGTCACCGCGCCGGTGGTGTAGGAGCCACTGCCCTCGGTGGTTTCCCCCAGCCCGGTGCTGTCGATGCGGGTCGCGCCCAGTTCCATCGCGCCCTTGGCCTCGACCGCCGGCACCACGCTGAAGCTGCCGCTGCCGGTGACGATCGCTTGCAGGCCGTTGCCCGCCAGCGCCTGTTGCAGGGCCTGCAGCACGCTCATCTCGCCGCGCACCGCCGGTGCCTGCTTGCCGGCGACCAGGGCCGGGTCGAGGGCGATCACCTGGCCGCTCTGCCGGGCGATGGCGTTGAGGGTCTGCGCCAGGTTGCCAGCCGGCAGGTCGAACCGCTGGGTCTGTTGCTGGACGGGGCCGTCGGCACGAACGACGGCCAGCGGCGCGGCGACCAGGGCGATGGCAATGGCGAGGGGCCAGGGTTTGAACACGGGGATGCTCCTGATGAAATGGGTGTTGTCAGGAGAGAGGTGCAACGAGCGCGAAAAACCGGACATGAATGAGAAAGATTTTTTCTTGCACCACTATCCACGCGCTTCGATCAGGGTCAGCCAGGGGCCATAACTCACCACCCGGATCGGCAGGGTGTCCTGCAAGGCCGCCAGGGTGCGCTGGCTGTCGTCCAGCGGGAACACCCCCTGCACCCGCAGCGCGCGCACCTGCGGACTGACCCGGATGAAGCCCGGACGGTACGGCCGCAGGGCATCGATCACCGTGTCCAGGGATTCGTCGAGCACGCTCAGGCGGCCCTCGACCCAGTCGGCGCGGTAGGCCTGCCCCGCCGGCAACGGCTCGATGCGTTGCGGATACAGCAGCGCGGCCTGGCCTTGCGCCACATCCCGCTGCACGCCGCCGGGTACCGAAGCCCGCACGGCATGCTCCAGCACCACCACCCGGGTGCTGTCGGCCAGTTGCTCGACCAGGAAGCGCGTCCCCAGCGCCCGCACCTCGCCCTGGGCCGTGCGCACGATGAACGGACGCGTCGGATCCGGCGCCACCTGCACCACCAGCGCACCCTGGTACAGGCGCAGCAGGCGGCGGACGGAGGACGCTTCGAAATCCGCCGCACTGCCGGCGTTGAGCAGCAGCCGGCTGCCATCGCCCAGGGACAGGCTGCGACGCTCGCCGGTGGCGGTACGCAGCTCGGCCAGCAGCACCCGGCCGCTGTCGCTGCGGGCGCTGAACCACAGGCCTGCGCCGCAGACGCCAAGTCCGGCGAGTACGCGCAGCATGTCGCGGCGGCTGGATTCGGGCTGCAGCAAGGTCTCGCGCAATGGCCCGGGGGCCTGGCGCAACACCTCGTAGTGCCGGCCCAGGCCGCGTTGCAGTTGTTCCCAGGCCCGTGCATTGGCCGGCGCCTGCTCCAGCCAGCGCCGGAACTGCACCTGCTGCCGGGTATCCTCCATGCCGGAGCGCAGGCGCACCATCCAGGCGATGGCTTCTTCGGCGACCGGGTCCAGGGGCTTGTCGCTCATGGCTGCACCCCGCTCAGGTAGCACTGGCGCAAGGCCTGGGTCATGTAGCGGGCCACGGTGCGCGGGCACACGTCCAGGCGCCGGCCGATCTCGGCGTAGCCAAGGCCGTCGAGCTGGCTCATGAGAAAGGCCTTCTTCACCACCAGCGGCAGCCCGGCGAGGGCCCGGTCAACGGCGTGCAGGGCCTCCAGCAGCAGGTGGGTGTCTTCCGGCGAAGGCGCCAGTGCTTCCGGCAACAGGCTCAGGCGCTCCAGGTAGGCCTGTTCCAGGCGTCGGCGGCGATGACGGTCGAAGATCAGTCGGCGGGCGATGGTGGACAGGTAGGCACGGGGCTGCTCGATGCTGTCCGGGTCGACCCGCGCGCCGAGCATCTGGCAGAAGGTTTCTGCCGCCGTGTCCTCGGCGTCCGCACGGTTGCCCAGTTGCCGCCGCACATGCTGCAGCAGCCAGCGATGGTGATCGCTGAAGAAGAATCCCAGTTTGCTGGAGTCGGAGGCGGACACGGACAAGGCCTGTATCAAATGAGAATGCGTCGCATCTTATAGATTTGTACGACGCTTGCGCAATCCACCGCAAACCTCCCGGTTTTTTTGCACATCCTTCCGGATTTTCTGCGCGTGTTGCTGCAAAAGCCCCTTGCCTATACTCGGCCAGACCGTTGGACCCATAACAACAATCAAGGGCCGCCCTCATGAACCACGACCGCCATGCCTTCCTCGCTGCGCGCGATCTGCTCCTGCGCCACCGTACCGACTACAGCACCGCCGCCCGCGACTTCCGCTGGCCGCAACTGCGCGAATTCAACTGGGCGCTGGACTACTTCGACGAGATGGCCCGCGACAACGACGCCAGCGCCCTGTGGATCGTCGAGGAGGACGGCAGCGAACGCCGCTACAGCTTCGCCGACCTGGCCAGGCGCTCCAACCGGGTCGCCAACCACCTGCGCAGCCTCGGTGTGCGACGCGGCGAACGGCTGCTGTTGATGCTCGGCAACCACATCGCCCTGTGGGAAACCATGCTCGCCGCCTTCAAGCTCGGCGCGGTGGTGATTCCGGCCACCGCCCTGCTCACCGCCGACGACCTGCGCGATCGTCTGGCGCGTGGCCGGGTGCGGCACCTGGTGGTCGGTGCCGCGCATGTGGACAAGTTCGCCGGCCTGGCCGACGACTGCACGCGCATCAGCGTCGGTGCCCAGGCGCCCGGCTGGATCGATCACGAGGCCGCGCAGGCCCACCCCGACGCCTTCACCGCCGACGGCACCACCCTGGCCAGCGACCCGATGCTGCTGTACTTCACCTCCGGCACCACCTCGAAGCCGAAGATGGTCCTGCACAGCCACCAGAGCTACCCGGTCGGGCACCTGTCGACGATGTACTGGATCGGCCTGCAGCCCGGCGACCTGCACCTGAACATCTCCTCGCCGGGCTGGGCCAAGCACGCCTGGAGCTGCCTGTTCGCCCCCTGGAACGCCGGGGCCTGCATCTTCATCCACAACACTTCGCGCTTCAGCGCCAGTGCCCTGCTGCGGGTGCTGGAGCAGTACGGCGTGACCAGCCTGTGCGCACCGCCGACGGTGTGGCGCATGCTGATCCAGGAAGACCTCGCCGGCTACCGCGGCCGCCTGCGCCTGCGGGAACTGGTGGGCGCCGGCGAGCCGCTCAACCCGGAAATCATCGAGCAGATCCAGCATGCCTGGGGCCTCGACCTGCGTGACGGCTTCGGCCAGTCGGAAACCACCGCGCTGGTCGGCAATACCCCCGGCCAGCCGCTCAAGCCGGGCTCCATGGGCCGTCCCCTGCCCGGCTACCAGGTGACCCTGCTCGACCCCGATGGCCTGCCGGCCGACGAAGGCGAGGTGGCCCTGCCCCTGGCGGTGCGTCCGCTGGGCCTGATGCTGGGCTACGAGGACAGCCCGGAGAAGACCGCCGAGGTCATGCGCGATGGCTACTACCGCACCGGCGATACCGCGCAGATCGACGCCGACGGCTACATCACCTTCGTCGGCCGCGCCGACGATGTGTTCAAGGCCTCGGACTACCGCATCAGCCCCTTCGAGCTGGAAAGCGCGCTGATCGAGCACCCGGCGGTGATGGAGGTGGCGGTGGTGCCCAGCCCCGACCCGCTGCGCCTGGCGGTGCCCAAGGCCTTCCTGATCCTCGCCCACGACCGCCCCGGCAGCGCCGAGCTGGCGCGGGAGATCCTCGCCTTCGCCCGCGACCAGTTGGCACCGTACAAGCGGGTGCGCCGGATCGAGTTCGTCAGCGAGTTGCCCAAGACCATCTCCGGGAAGATCCGGCGGGTGGAACTGCGCCAGCGGGAGGTGCTGCTGCGGCAAGGCGACGGGCGCGGGGAATGGGAGTTCTTCGAGGAGGACTTCACCCAGGCCGGCGGCAAGTGACTAGCCGAGGATTTCCTCGAGGAAGCGCACGAACGCCCGCACCCGACTGGAATCCCGATGCCCCGGCAGGTACAGGACGTTGATCACGCAACTGGAACTGCCAGGGCTGGCCTCGAAGCCTTCCAGCACCCGCACCAGGCGGCCCTGGCGCACGTCCTCGGCCACCAGCCAGTCGGCCAGCAGCGCCAGCCCGCCGTCGGCCAGCGCCGCTTCGCGGAGCACGTCGGAATTGTTGCTGTACAGGCGCCCGTGGACATTCACCGGGATGCTGTCGCCGCCCTCGCGAAAGGTCCAGTTCTGCAACGACGGGCCGTAGTCGAACACCAGGCACTGGTGCTCCAGCAGCTCCAGCGGGTGCAGGGGAATCGCCGCACCGGCCAGGTACCCCGGGCTCGCCACCACCCAGCGCTGGAAGCGGCCGATGGGCTTGCTGATGATGTCGTCGCTGGCCAGGCTGGCGCCCAGGCGCACGCAGAGGTCGATGCGCTCCTTGGCCAGGTCGGTCATCTGGTCGCTGAGGTGCAGGCTGATGTCCAGTTCGGGATGCCGCGCCAGCAAGCGCCCGAGGTGCGGGGCGATGACCCGTCGGCCGAACTCCACCGGCACGCTGACCCGCAGGCGGCCACGGGCCTCGTGACCGCGGTCGAACACCGCGCCGTCGGCCTCGGCCATGGCATCGAGGATGGCCACGGCCTTGTCGTAGTAGTCCTGGCCGACCACCGTCGGGCTGCTGTGGCGGGTGGTGCGGTTGAGCAGGGTCGCGCCCAGCTCGGCTTCCAGCGCGGCGACCTGGCGGGTCACCGACGAGGTCGCCACGCCGAGCTTGCGCGCAGCGGCGGAATAGCCACCGCAGCGCACGGTTTCGACGAACATGTTCAACGCCAGCAATTTGTCCACGGCCCGGCTCCCGACAGGTTGACCCCAAGGCTGCCGAGTGTGAACGAAACCACCGTCGCGCGCTTGCATCGCCGTGCTCAACCGCGCGGACGGAAGACGAACAGGCCCAGGGCCGCTGCCGGCGGCAGGGCTGCCAGGCAGGCGAACAGCTCCCAGCCGAAGCGCTCGTACAGCGGGCTGGCGATCAGCGAGCCGAGGGCACCGCCGACGAAGATGCTGGTCATGTACACCGCGTTCAGGCGGGCCCGGCTGTGCGGGTCGAGGGCATAGACCTCGCGCTGGCCGAGGACCATGTTCAGTTGCACGGCGAAGTCCAGGGCCACCGCGGTGACCACCATCCACCACCAGCCGGCGCCCTGCAGCGAGCCGGCGAGCAATGCCAGCGGCGCGAGCACCAGCGCCGCCGCGGTGCTGCGCACGGCATGCCCGGCATCGGCCAGGCGCCCGGCGATCGGCGCGGCAATGGCCCCCACCGCGCCGACCAGGGCGAAGATCGCCACCTCGGTCTGGCTGAAGCCGTAGTGGCGCACCAGTTCGATCGGGGCGATGGTCCAGAAGCTGCTGAACGCGGCGAACAGCAGGCCCTGGTACAGCGAGCGCTCACGCAGCACGGCATGCCGCCGCGCCAGGGCGAACACCGAGGCGATCAGCGCCGGGTAGCTGGCCCGGTGCGCGGGCAGGCGTTGCGGCAGGAGCAGGCCCATGACCAGCGCCATCAGGGTCATCAGGCCCGCCGCGCCGAAGAACACCCCGCGCCAGCCGAAGGCTTCGGCCAGGGTGCTGGACAGCGGCCGTGACAGCAGGATGCCCAGCAGCAGGCCGCTCATGATGTTGCCGACCACCCGCCCGCGACTGGCTTCCGGGGCCATGTGCGCGGCCAGCGGCACGAGGATCTGCACCGCCACCGAGGTCAGGCCGATCAGCAGCGAGCAGACCAGGAACAGCGACGGCGTGGTGCTCGACGCCGCGGCCACCAGGCTCAGCGCCGCGGCCAGGGTGAAGCCCACCAGCAGGCGGCGGTTTTCCAGGAGGTCGGCCAGCGGCACGAGGAACAGCAGGCCGACGGCATAGCCGAACTGGGTCAGCGACACGATCAGGCTGGCGCTGTGGCTGGACAGGCCGATGCTCGGCGCGATCAGTTCGACGATCGGCTGGGCGTAGTACAGGTTGGCGACCACCGCGCCGCAGCAGATGGCCAGGAAGATCACCAGCGCGGTGGACAATTGAGGGGCCGCAGGGGAATCGGCGGCAACGGAAGAACCAGGGGACATGACGAACCTCGTCGAAGGGCATGGAAGGAGTGACGCCAGACTAGAGGGCCTGGCGCCATCGCGGAATCCACCCGAGCGGCAAAACAGCGGTGCGTGTCGCGCAAAGCTGCGCCGCTCGGTCCATGCCTTCAGCCGCGGCTCAGCGATAGCGCTCCAGCCAGTGCGCATACGGCGCCGGCAGGGTCCACGAGGCCTTGTCCACGCCCAGTTCCTTGGCCGCGAAGTACGCCCAGTGAGGATCCGCCAGATGCGCACGCCCCACCGAGACGATGTCCAGCTGCCGCGAGCTGACCGCCTCTTCCGCCAGTTGCGGGGTACCGAAGCCCCACGCCGAAGTCACCGGGATACCCGCTTCGTCACGCACCCGGCGCGACACCTCGCCGAGGAACGCCGGGCCCCACGGGATGTTGGTCTCGGCAATGGTGAAGCCGACGCTGACGCTCAGCAGGTCCAGGCCACCGGCCTTGAAGCGGCGGGCCAGTTCGATGGATTCGGCCAGGGTCTGCTCGTCGCGGCCGTCGTATTCGATCACGCCGAAACGTGCGGTCAGCGGCAGGTGCTCCGGCCACACTTCACGCACTGCGGCCAGGGTTTCCAGAAGGAAGCGGCTGCGGTTGTCGAAGCTGCCACCGTAGGCGTCGGTGCGCTGGTTGGTGTGTTCGGAGAAGAAGCTCTGGCCCAGGTAGCCGTGGGCGAAGTGCAGTTCGATCCACTCGAAGCCGGCGTCGCGGGCACGGCGGGCGGCATCGACGAAGTCCTGGCGGACCCGGGCGATGTCGTCGAGGGTCATTTCCCGCGGGGTCCTGGGCAGGTGGTGACCGAAGGCGATGGCCGACGGCGCGATGGTCTGCCAGCCGCGCGGATCGCTTTCAGGGATATGGTCGTCGCCGTCCCATGGACGGTTGGCGCTGGCCTTGCGCCCGGCGTGGGCGATCTGGATGCCCGGCACCGAACCGGCCGCCTTGATCGCCTTGACCACCGGCACGAAGGCCTGGGCATGGGCGTCGCTCCAGATGCCGGTGCAGTTCGGCGAGATGCGCCCCTCGGGCGCCACCGCCGTGGCCTCCACCACCACCAGGCCGGCACCGCCACGGGCCATGCCGGCGTAATGCACCTGGTGCCAGTCGTTGACGATGCCGTCTTCGGCCATGTACTGGCACATCGGCGGAATGGCGATGCGGTTGCGCAGGGTGACGTCCTTGAGGGTGAACGGCTGGAACAGTGCAGTCATGGGGAAACTCCCGACAGTTTAGATACGATTGTTCGATAGTATTCGAACTTTGGCATTTAGTGAAGCCTCCGGTATCATTCGAACCATGCGAGCCTACAAACACCCCGAACCTCAAGACTTTGTCCTCGAACGTGTGCTCTATGCGCTGAGCGATCCCGTGCGCATGGAAATCGTCCGGTACCTCGCCGACGTCGCCGAAGCCAGTTGCGGCGAACTCGACGGCGGCCGACCCAAGTCGAGCATGTCCCATCACTTCCGCGTGCTGCGCGATGCGGGCCTGGTACAGACCCGCACGGTGGGAACCACGCACATGAACTCGCTGCGCACCGAGGCGCTGGACGGGCGCTTCCCGGGGTTGATCGGGGCGATCCTGCAGCACGTCTAGCACGCCGGGGCCGCATGCCCGGTACGGCGTGTCGCCAGGCCTCCCAACGACAGCACCACGCCCCCGGCAACCAGGGCCACCACGAAGCCCATGCGCGCGCCACCCAGGTCCACCAGGTGCCCCGCCAGCGTAGCCCCCAGTGCCACGCCGACATTCAACCCCGCCAGCAACCAGGTCATGCCTTCGGTCAGACGCTGCTCGGGCACGCTGCGCTCCACCAGCGACATGGCCACGATCATGGTCGGGGCGAAGGACAAGCCGGCGACGAACACCGCCAGCGCCAGGCCGTGAAGCGATCCGGCCAGCCACATCGGCAGCGTGCTCAACGCCGTCGCCAGCGTCCCCCACAGCAACAGCCGGTTCAGCGGCTGGCGCAGTGACAAGGCGCCGAACAGCAGCCCGGCCAGGCACGAGCCCAGGGCATACGCCGCCAGGACCAGGCTCGCCGCCCCCGGCTGGGCGCGCTCATCGGCGAAAGCGACGCTGACGATGTCCACCGTGCCGACGATCACGCCCATCGCCACCATCAACAGGCTCAGCAGGCGCACCTCGACCAGGCGGATCAGCGCACCCGAGGTGTTCGCCAGCACCACGCTCACCGGCGGTTCGCTGCCCCGCTGCGCCACCAGCGCCGCGACCCCGAGCACCAGCAGCAGCGCCGCCAGCAAGGGGCCGGCCTGGGGCAGCAGGCCCACGCACAGGCCCACCGACAGCGGCGGCCCGACGATGAAGGTCAGTTCGTCCAGCACCGTCTCCAGCGAGTAGGCCGTCTGCAGTTGCGGCTGCCCGCGATAGAGCGCCGTCCAGCGTGCCCGCACCATGGCCGACAGGCTCGGCATGGCGCCGGCCAGCAAGGCGCCGAGAAACAGGCTCCAGTCGCCCAGCGGGTACCAGGTCCCGGCCAGCAGCAGCGACGAACCGAGGACGCTGACCAGCGTCGCCGGCGGCAGCACCCTGGACTGCCCGTAGCGATCCACCAGTCGCGAGATCTGCGGCGACAGCAGGGCAAAGGTCAGGACGAAGGTGGCCGCCAGCAGGCCGGCCAGGGCATAGCTGCCGCGCAGCTGGGACACCAGGGTGATGATGCCGATGCCGGTCATCGGCAACGGCAGTCGCGCCAGCAGTCCGGCGGCGACGAACGCCCGGGTGCCGGGGGTGCTGAACAGGTCTCGGTAACGCTGGGTCATCTCGCTCTCCTTGGCGGCTCCGCTTGCCAGGAAGGTGGCGTGCGGAGAAGATACATACATCGCGTATGTTTAAATCCTATTTACATACGTACCGTATGTAAACCCGTCAAAGGAGTCGCCGATGGCCCGCCGTACCCGTGCCGAAATGGAAGAAACCCGCGCCACGCTGCTGGCGAGCGCTCGCAAGGCCTTCACCGAAACCGGTTACGCCGAGGCCTCGATGGACGAACTCACCGCCCAGGCCGGGCTGACCCGCGGTGCGCTGTACCACCATTTCGGCGACAAGAAGGGGCTGCTGGCGGCGGTGGTGGCCGAAATCGACCAGGAGATGGACACGCGCCTGAAAGCCATTTCCGATCATGCGGCGAGTCCGGGGCAAGGGCTGCGTGATCGCTGTCGGGCCTACCTGCAGATGGCCCTGGAACCGGAGATCCAGCGCCTGGTGCTGCGCGATGCGCGGGCGGTGCTGGGCAGCCCTTCGGCCGAGGACACCCGGCATTGCATCGGCTCGTTGCAGGGTTTGCTCGAGCAGATGGGTGCTCGGCCCGCCGCCGTGCTGGCGCGCCTGCTCTACGGCAGCCTGGCGGAAGCGGCGCTGTGGATTGCCGAGGGCGATGACGGCGAAGCGCGCCTGGAGCAGGCGAACGCGGCGCTGGAGGTGCTGCTGCAGGGAGTGCAGGCAGGTTGATGCGCAGGACCATCCATCCCTCCCCCATTGCCCTTCCAGGCAACACCTGCATACAATTGAGAACGATTAACAATCATATCCTCATGCAGGTTTGTCCGACCCGATGCCGACGAACGCAGTGCTGGAGCCGGCCGAGGTCGATCAGCTCTTTCGAACCCACAACACCTGGCTCACCACCTGGCTGCGCCAGCGCGTCGGCTGCCGCGAGCACGCCGCCGACCTGGCCCAGGACACTTTCGTCCGCCTCCTGCGCTCGCGTCCGCTGCAACCGCTGAAGGAGCCCCGGGCCTACCTCAGCAGCATCGCCCGCGGCCTGATGATCGATCAGTACCGCCGCCGGCGCCTGGAACAGGCCTACCTGGAAAGCCTCGCCACCCTGCCGATCGACGAGGCCCCCAGCGAGGAAGAACGCCTGCTGATCCTCGACACCCTGGAACGCCTGGACAAGCTCCTGCGCCAGCTCAAGCCCCGCGCCCGTGACGCCTTCCTGCTGGTGCAACTGGACGGCCTGACCCTGCCGCAGACCGCGGAGAAGCTCGGCGTCTCCCGCGCCACCGTGGAACGCGACCTGACCAAGGCCTTCGCCGCCTGCTACCGGATGCGCTACGCCGATGCCTGAACCGCGTCCCGACCAGGCCCAGGTCGACCAGGCCATCGACTGGCTGGTGCGCCGCCGCTTCGCCCAACCCGGCGCACAGACCGAACAGCAGTTCCAGCGCTGGCTGCAGCAGCACCCGCACAACGCCCTGGCCTGGCAGCGGGTCGAGGCCATGAGCGACGAGTTCGCCGGCCTGCCCCGCGACCTCAGCCGCCGCACCCTCGACAGCAGCCAGCGCCCGCGCATCGGCCGCCGCGACGGGCTCAAGCTGCTCGGCCTGTTCGCCGTGGTCGGCAGCCTGGGCTGGGGGACTCGCGAGCAGGTCGGCCTGCCCGCCCTGCCCGCCCTGCTCGCCGACAGCCACACCGCACCCGGCGAACAGCGCCTGCTGACCACCGACGACGGCAGCCGTATCCGCCTCAACACCGACAGTGCCATCGACCTGCATTTCGACCAGCGCCAGCGCCTGCTGACCCTGGTTCGCGGCGAAGTGGCCATCGAGGCCGGCAACGACAGCCGCCCGCTGCTGGTGCAGACCCGCAACGGTTTTCTCGGCGCCTCCGATGCCCGGCTGCTGGTCCGCGAACGGGCCGAGGGCACCTTGCTGGCGGTCCGTCAGGGCGATGTCTCGCTGTACCCCGGCGCGGCCCTCGGCAGTAGCCCGCTGCATATCGCCCGCGCCGGCGAGAGCCTGCTGTTCACCGCCCAGGGACAGCTCCTCGCGCCGCACCTGCACGGCGACCCCTGGGCCTGGAGCGAGGGGGTGCTGAGCGTGCAGCGCATGCCCCTGGGCGAGTTCCTCGAGGAACTGGCGCGCTACCGCCGCGGCCTGACCCGCTGCGCCAAGGCAGTGGCCGGGCTGGAGGTGTCCGGTACCTTCCAGCTGGCCGACACCGACCGCATCCTCGCCCTGATCGCCGAGGCGTTGCCGATCCGGGTGCAGTACCAGACGCGTTATTGGGTCAACGTTTCGCCGGCGTGAGGGAGAGCGATACCTGCGGTTGAAGGGCGTTAGCCGCAGAGCGCCTGTCGGGAAATCCGGTCAAGGCTGCCAGGCGTACGCCGGCAGCTCTGCAGCGCTCTCCAGATCGAGCGCCGCGCGGGCGGCGCTCAATCTCAAGAACACTACAAGGCCCCAGACAGGCACTTGCCCCCTGATGCAACACCTCACTCCACCGCCGAAACCCGATACGCCCGCCTGCTCGCCGACTGGGCAAAACACACGAACAACGCCGCCATCACCGCCAGCGCCATCGGCAGCCCGTGGGGCGCGGCGTCCATGGCCGCGCCGCTGACCAGCGGCCCCACCAGGCTGCCCACGCCCCACAGCAGGCCGACACTGGCATTCGCCGTGACCAGGTCCTGGCCCTTGAACTGCTGGCCGATCAGCACCAGCGCCAGGGTATAGACCCCACCCGCCACCGCACCGAGCAGCACCAGCGCCGGCCACAGCAACCACTGCACCTGGATCAGCCACGGCAGGGCCAGGCCGATCAGCATCGCCACCACGCCGCAGACCAGGTGCAGGGTGGTGCGCTCGCAGCGGTCGGCAAGCCAGCCGATCGGCAGCTGGAACAGCATGTCGCCGGTGAGGATCACCGTCACCATCAACGCCGCCACACCCACCGCGTAGGCATGGTGGGTGGCGTACACCGGCAGCAACGAGAGCACCACCGCATCGAAGAAGGAGAAGAACAGCACGCCCATGCACAGCGCCGGGGCGACGCGGAAGAAGCCGGCGAGGGAGAAGTTCTTCTCGCCCTCCTCGCCGTGCTCTACATGATCGTTGGGCACGCTCCAGACGATGCAGGCCAGCGCCAGCGCATAGCCCACCGAGACCATCACGATCAGCCAAGGCCCCTGGGCACCGAGCAACGACAGCATGGCCGGACCGAGCATCTGGCAGCCGGTGAAGGCCGTGGCGTACAGAGCCATGACCTTGCCACGGTTGTGCTCCTCGCTCAGTTCGTTGACCCACGACTCGCCGAGAATGATCGCCACGCCCATGCCCAGGCCCAGGGCCAGGCGCAGGGCCGCGAGCAGGTACACGGAGGAAAACGCCCACTCGATCAGGCCGACGCTGAGGGCACAGAGACTGAAGCTGAGCAGGTAGATGACCCGCCGGGTCAGGTGCCGGCAGCAGGCATCGACGAGGAACGCCGAGAGCATCATGCCCGCCGCCGGCATCGCCGAGAGCAGGCCGATCTGCAGGCTGCTCGCGCCCGCGTCCAGCAGGCGCAGGGACACCAGCGGCAGGGTCGCGCCCAGGCTGAAACCGATGATGGATACCACGAACAACAGACCGCCAAGAAAACGCTTGTTCACAACTCACTCCACAACCGTCGGCGCGCAAGGCTCGATGCGAGCGCGCGGACGCACACAGATCACATGACGAAAGAAGACCGACGAACCGCGGGCGGGCCGCCAGGAATCAGCAGGCGGTGGTGTGAGGCGAGAAGGTGAAGGCGAACAGCACGCTGCGCCGACGCTTGAGCACCGTGTCCTTCGGCCACGCACGGCGAACGGCCCGGAACACGGGCAGTTTGGCGATGAGGTGGCGGACAACGGCGTTCATGTTCGGCTACAGCAAGGAATGCAGAGAGGGCCGGCACTCTAGGCCATGGCTGGCGCGGACGTCAATCGCCAGCAGGGCACAGCCGGAGCACCTGATATTTTTGTCAGTAGACGGCCATCACGCCGGGTCTTAAAAACAAGGCTCCGTTTCCCTTGCAGAGAGACCCGGCCATGGCAACCGATAACAACAACCAAGCCTTCGCCCCGGAAGACTTCTTCCCGATGCCGCCCGCGATGTCCCTGGAGCAATCGCTGCTGCTGGAGGACGGCAGGATCCTGACCGCCAGCGTCGACCCGGAGCGTGGCGACTTCGTTCTCGCCCGGCACCTGAAAAGCGGCTGGCTCGACCACGGTTTCGGCCTCTATGGCGTGCAGCGGATCGCCAGCGATATCGCCCGCAGCGTCACCCGCCTGACCCTGCGCCTGGAGGCGGATGGACGGGTGGTGGTGCGGGGTCGCCTGAGCGATCGGGTGACCGGGCGCCAGGGCATCTATCTGCTGCGGGTCCTGCCCGATGCACAAGCGCATCCGTGCCTGGGGGTCGATGCCTTCCTCATCGTGTCGCTGCTGCCCACCGCCAGTGCCGAGCCCCCCCCGGGGCCGCGCGGACGATGAGTGGACCTGGCTGCGCTGGCCGGCGTGATGACCCGACAACCTCACACGAGGTGGGCAACCGGCTCCTCGTCGGCGCCGGTACCTTCCACCAGGCGATTGCGTCCGCCCTGCTTGGCCCGATACAGCGCCAGGTCGGCCACCCGCAGCAAGGCCCCCAGGGCCACGCTGTCGTCAGGCTGGTCGGGATCATGGCTGGCACTGCCGATGCTCAGGGTCACCCGCTGCAGGGGACTGGCGGCATGCTCGAGGTGGGCGTCGAAGACCTGATGGCACAGGTAACGGGCCACGCTGCGGGCGCCATGGGCATCGGTGTCGGGCAGGATCACCGCGAACTCCTCGCCACCGTAGCGACAGACCTGGTCGCCCGGACGCTGCAGGGACTGGCCAAGGAGCATGGCGATGCGCCGCAGGCAGTCGTCGCCGGCCTGGTGCCCGTAGTGGTCGTTGAACACCTTGAAGTGGTCCACATCCACCATCAGCAACGACAGCGGCCGCCCCTCGCGGCGGGCGCGGGCCTTTTCCTGCAACAGGGCTTCATCGAAGCGCCGGCGGTTGGGCAGGCCGGTGAGGAAGTCCTCGCTGGCCAGGGCCTGCAGGCGCGCATTGGCCTCGGCCAGTTGCGCATTGCTCTCGGCCAGGGCCTGGCGCATCCGGCGCTGTTCGGTGATGTCGCTGAAGGCCAGGGTCAGGCCGAGGATCTGCTGGTCGAGGTCGCGGGCCGCGCCGATGCGCAGCAGGTAGGTGCGCTCGCGCCAGTCCAGTTCGTGGTCGGCCAGCTTGCGGCCCTGCTCCAGGTCGTCGAGGCAGCGCGGCAGGTCCAGTGACGTCGCCGGCAGCAGCGCGGCCAGGGACTGCCCCACCAGTTGCGTGGCGTCGCCGCCGAGCAACTCGCCAAGGGCATGGTTGACGTTGACCAGCACCCCCTGCCGGTCCACCAGCCCCAGCGCCACCGAAGCGGCGGCGTACAGGGCTTCGAGTTGCACCTCGCGGCGATCCAGCGGGCCGATGGCCGGCGTCACGTCGCGGTCGATGCCGCGGTAGCCGGTGAGCACGCCCTGGGCATCGAACAGCGGCACGCCGCTGGTCTCCAGCACCACCAGGCGCCCATCGGAACGCACGTTGCGGTTGATCAGCCCGGCGAACGGCCGCTGCTCGGCGACGATCCCGGCGAAGATCGCGCCGACCCGCGCGGCCTCCTCCGCCGGCATGAAATCGAAGGGGGTCTTGCCCAGCACCTCGGCGGGTGGGTAGCCGAGCATCTGTCGGCTGTGCTCGGAACAGAAGGTGTAGCGGCCCTGGCTGTCGACTTCCCAGAGCCAGTCGGAATTGTGCGCGATGATTTCCCGCAGGCGCAGGACTTCCTGTCCCTCGGGGAGCGGCTCGGGTGCGGAGGCGTTGGGCATGGGCGACGACTTCGGCGGACAACCAGGCGAAATACAGAGCGCCACGTTACTGGATCGAGGCCCTTGCGGGCAAATCCGGCGTGAGGTGGCAGATATGTCTTCCGCCATGCCCGTCCAGCAGTCCCCTCGCCCCGACCTTCAGCCATCCCGGCAGCGCGATCCACGACTGAGGAGGCACGCCGCGCAACCTGATGGCGGGGTTCAGATACGACGTCTGGGGCCTCGTCGGCCTAAGCGGTTGAAAGCGCGTAAAATTTTTTGAAAAAGAGTGTTGACAGCAATCCGTTTCGAGCGAATAATGCGCGCCACTTGGCTACATAGCTCAGTTGGTTAGAGCATAGCATTCATAATGCTGGGGTCCGGGGTTCAAGTCCCTGTGTAGCCACCATACCCCGCCAGAGAGTCCTCGGACTCGATGGCAAAACAGAAAAGCCCGCCTCGCGCGGGCTTTTCTGTTTTCGTCGTTTGACACTCCCGCCTTGCGCCACCTGAAAAATAAATGAGGTGGCTTCTCATTCTCGCTCGACCTGTAAGAAAGGCCGAAATCCAGGCCCATCTGCCGTCCTCTTACACGGAGCGAGAAAATGAGTTCGTCCCCGGTTTCACAGCGCCATCCCCTGAGTCGTGCGGTGCACGGTGCACTGCTGGGCCTGATCGTGAGCAGTCACGCCCTGCCTGTATTGGCGCAATCAGCGACCGCGGCGCACAGCAACCAGGCTCATCAGTGGAACATCCCGGCCGGCCCGCTGGCACCGGCGCTCGATCGCTTTGCCCGGGAAGCCGGCATCAGCCTGTCCTTCGATGCGGCGAGCGTGGCGAACCACACCACCCGCGGCGTGAACGGCGCCCTGGACACCCAGGCCGCCCTGTCCTCGCTGCTCCAGGGCAGCGACCTGCAGGCCGAACGGCAGGGCACCGATGCCTACCTGCTGAAACCGCGGAAACAGGCGAGCGCACCGCTCGAACTCGGCGCGCTGGTCGAGGCACAGGACAAGGAGGAGTACCGCCTCGCTCCCGTCATCGTCAACGCCAAGGTCCGGGTCGATGCCGGTGACGACGCCAACTCGGTGGTCGCCCAGGAACTCTGGGTCGGCGGCAAGGTGGCCACCAGCATCCGCAACACCCCTGCCTCCGTGTCCGTGGTGACCCGCAAGGAAATGGACCAGCGCAGCGTCAGCACCACGGAAGAGGCGCTGCAGTACACCCCCGGGGTGGTCAGCGATTACTACGGCTCGGACGACCGCAACGACTACTTCCAGATCCGCGGCTTCCAGGCCACCACCTACCGCGACGGCCTGACCCTCAGCTCGATGCGCGGCGTGCGCGAAGACCCGTTCGCCTACGAGCGCATCGAGATCCTGCGCGGCGCCAACTCCACGCTGTTCGGCCCGGCCGACCCGGGCGGCTCGCTGAACTTCGTGACCAAGCAGCCGCGCTTCGAGCAGTTCGGCCAGGGCTACGTCACCTACGGCTCGTTCGACCATGCCGAAACCGGCATCGACGTGGGCGATGTGCTGAACGACAACAACACCGTGGCCGGTCGCTTCACCGCCAAGCTGCAGAACAGCGACCGCGAGTACGATCACTCGCAGGACGACAGTCGCTTCGTGATGGGCGGCCTGACCTGGGCGCCGACCGACTACACCTCGGCCACCATGATCCTGGACTACCTCAAGACCAACAGCTCGCCCAACAGCGGCGGCTATCCGATGGACAAGGAATACGACCGCAGCCATTTCTACGGCGAGCCCGGCTTCAACTACCACGATGTCGAGCGCACCAGCCTCAGCGGCAACATCACCCACGACTTCGACAACGGCTTCGTGCTGCGCAGCAACCTGCGTTACAGCGAGCTGACCGACAACTACGGCTATGTCTACCTGAGCGACTCCGCCTCGCGGGTCGGCACCAGCATTCCCCGCTACCTGCTGGGCACCGACAGCGATGCCAACCAGTTCAACGGCAACCTGATGCTGCAATACGATGCCCGCTTCGAGAACATCGACAGCAGCACCCTGGTGGGCGTGGAATACCTGGACTCCTCGACCAAGGAAAGCTCGGTCTACGACCCGGTGTCCTCGATCGACATCGCCAACCCGGTGTTCACCGGCGTTCCAGCGACCCTCACCCCCTACGAGGCGAAGAAGAACGACGTCTCGACCAAGGCCGTGTTCCTTCAGCAGAACCTGTCGTTCTACGAGCGCCTGATCGTCACCGCCGGCCTGCGCAACGACTCGATGGACCTGACCAGCAAGGGCTACAACCGCTACTCCAGTCCCATGCAGATCGACGAGAAGGATCACTTCTCCGCCACCTCCTATCGCGGCGCGCTGACCTATATCGTCTCGGACGAGGTGTCCACCTACGTGAGCATGGTGGAATCGGTGTCGCCGCCCGAAGTGGGGGTCACGCCGAAGACCGGCCGCCAGTACGAGGTGGGGGTGAAGTACTCGCCCGTGGGCATGGACGCGATGTTCTCGGCGGCCGTGTACGACCTGACCCAGGAGAACGTCAGCATCGCCGTGGTGCTGCCGAGCGGCATCATCGAGCAGCAGACGGTGGGCGAGTCGCGCTCGCGCGGCCTGGACCTGGAGGCCAAGGCGCAGGTGACGCCGGAGATCAGCCTGATCGGCAGCTATTCCTACATGAAGTCCGACGTGCTGCGCGGCACGCTGTATGACGGCAGCTCGCTCAAGGGCAACGAGTTCAGCATCGCGCCGAACCATACCGCGTCGCTGTGGGGCTACTACGACGTGCCCGGTACCGACGTCAGCGTCGGCCTCGGTGCACGCTATGTCGGCTCGTACTTCCTCGACGCCGCCAACACCCGCGAGACCGAAGCCACCACGCTGTTCGACGCCGCCTTCAACTACAAGATCGCCAAGGGCACCGACCTGGCCATCAACGTCAGCAACCTGCTGGACGAGCAGCACGTGGTGGGCTCGGGCACGGCCAACTACTACAACCCTGGCCGGGAAGTCACCGCCAAGGTGAGCTACAGCTGGTAAGCCGAGGCTGGCGCGATGCCGGGGCACAGCGGGCATCGCGCCAACCTCCGCATGTCTCGTTCAGGACAATCTCCTGCGTTTTTGGACATGGGATCCAGCATGACCTGCCGCAGAATCGGCAGGTCGATGAACCGAGCCCATGGCGCCCCACATGAATCCGTTGAAACAGGCCTTGCGCGAACAGCAGTTCGTCTGCGTGATGGAGTTCGTGCCCAAGCCGCAGCGGCTCGCCGCGTTCGAGCAGTTGATGCAGCGCGGCCATCTCTGTGGCTGGCCGATGCTCGCCGGCATCGCCGACCGGGTCGGCAGCAACCTCGACCTGTCGCCGCTGGATACCTACACCGCCCTCTCCTCGCCCGTGCCGACGATGCCGCACTTCTCCGGCAAGGACCGCGAACGCCAGGACCTGCTCGCGCAACTGGAGCGCATGGACGCGCTCGGTCTCGACCAGCTCCTGCTGCTCACCGGCGATCGCCTGCACGGCCATGAGCCGGGGCAGCGGCCGGTGCGCTACCTGGAGTCGGTCGCCGCCCTCGGCATCGTCCGCCAGGCGCGCCCGGACTGGCTGCTCGGTGCCGCGCTGAACCCGTTCAAGTACCGCGAGGAAGAAGGCGGCGCGCAGTACTTCAAGGCACAGAAGAAACTCGCCGCCGGTGCCGACTTCCTGATCCTGCAACTGGGCTTCGACATGGCCAAGTACCGCGAAGCCATGGACTGGATGCGCCGCCAGCCGACGCCGCGGCCGATGCTCGCCTGCATCATGGGCCTGACCCATGGCCGGGCGAAGATGCTCGAGCACGTCGCCGGGGTCACCGTGTCGCCGTCGATGCGTGCCCTGGTGGCCGCCGAGGAAGCCGTGTCCAAGGCCCATGCCCAGGCCCGCAGCGTCAGTCGCCTGGCCCTGCAGATCATCGGCCTGCGCCTGATGGGCTATGCCGGGATCAACCTGTCCGGCGTGCATGAGCAGGCGCAGTTGCTGGCGCTGGAGACGGCACTGGAAGAGTGGCAAGGCAAGATCCGCAACGAAGAGGAATGGGCGCTGGCCTGGGCCGAAAGCTGGAGCATGCCCGGCGTGCCGCCGGTCACCTTCAACCCGCCACAGGCGGACTGGCAGGCCGGTGAGTCGCGGATCGCAGCAAGCCCGCGGGAGAAGCTGCGCTATCACCTGCTGTCGACCTTCCACTCGCAACTGTTCAGCCGCACCACGCTGCTCAGCCGTGCCTTTGGCTGGGCGGTGCGGCGACCGCTATGGACCACGGCACGCGGCGCGCGCTGGCTGCACCGCCTGGAACGCAGCGTGAAGCGGCCGCTGGTGGGCTGCGATACCTGCGGCAGTTGCCGCCTGGAAGACACCTTGTATGTCTGCCCGGAAACCTGCCCCAAGGGCCTGGCCAACGGCCCCTGCGGCGGCACGCGGCTGAACCGCTGCGAATTCGGCGACCGTGAATGCATCCACAGCTTCAAGTACCGCACGGCGAAATCCGTGGGGCAGACGGCGGTACTGACGCAGCGCCTGATTCCCTGCGTGGAGGTCGGTGGGCGGCACAGCAGTTCGTGGCCGGGGTGGTTCGAGGTCAACGCAGAGGAGAACGCCGCAGGGCAGGTCGAGAGCGCAGCGTGATCATCCATGACGCGCGTAACGGGCGCTGTGGCCAGAATCCCGACACCGCTTCAAACCCACGCAGCCACGACCCCAAGCGCCCCCCAGCCGCCAACGGCCAGCCACACCGCCCCCTTCGCCCGATACGGCAACAGCATCACCAGCCCAAGCCCGGCCAGCGAGATCAGGCCGAACCCGCCGATCGGCCCCATGGCCCAGCCCCAGACCGCGACGCTCACGGCAAGGCTGGCCAGCAGCGCCAGCCAGCCACCGAGCCGCAGCAGGCGTCGCAACCAGGGGCCGGGAAGCCCCTGCCAGACCTGCCGGTAGTGCCGCTCCAGGCCCAGGCACAGCCCGAGCATCCCGCTGTAGGCCAGCAACAGGCCTGTGGATAACATCACGCCCACTTCAGTTGCCCTCCATGGCCGTGGCCCCACGGCGTATCGGCCGCGCCTGCGGCGGCTGCCCGAGCTTCCAGCAGCACCCGCCCAGCAGCGCGCCGATGCACAGCGTGGTGAGCTCCAGGTAGATGAAATCCCCGCGGTTGACGGTGAACAGGTTGCCCAGCGGCAACAGCAGGCACAGCAGTGCCGCCAGCCCGAGTTGCTCGCGCCAGGCCGCGAGCCAGGGGCGCACGATGGCGTGCCCGAGGCTGGCCAGCCAGACCAGGAAGAACACCCGCACCTCCCAGCCACCGCGCTGCGCCAGCTCGACCGGCAGCAGCCGGTTGGCCCACAGCAGCCCGATGCAGGCCACGGCCAGCCCGGCGACCACGCTGACATTGACGCGCTCGGCGACGTGATAGAGCCACGCGCCCAGCGCCCCCTCGCCATCATGCCGACGGCGCCGCTTGACGGTGAACAGCACCAGCCCGGTGGCGATCATGGCGCAGCTGGCCAGGCCGCAGATGAAGTAAAGCCAGCGCATCGGGTAACCGCCGAACTGGGCGAAGTGCATGCCGGCCATGACCCGCTGGGTCAGCAGGCTCGGACGACTCTCGGCCGGCGCCCGCAGCACCCGGCCGCTGACCCCATCGAAGAGCATGCTCTGGCCCTTGGTCAGTTCGATGCGATTGCCCAGCACCGGGCGTACTTCGATGCGCGCGTCGCGGCGCCCGGGGTTGTGGATCGACAGCCCGGACAACGGCCCCATGGCCTGCTCGGCGGCTGCCAGCAGCGGTCCGAGGTCGGTCAACGGCGCGGTCTCGCCCTGTGCCCTGCCCGCTTCGCCACGTCGCTCGCGTGGCTCATGCGCGAGCGCGGCGTGCTGCTGTGCCGGCAGGCCGCGCAGGGCCCGGTTGAGCGCATCGCGGTCCCCCTCGAACAGCGCGTCCGAGGCCGCCGGCATGTAGATCAGGTAGAAGATCACCAGCCCGGTGTAGGTGATCATCAGGTGGAACGGCAGCACCAGCACCGCCGTGGCGTTGTGCGCATCCAGCCACGAGCGCTGGCCCTTGGCCGGGCGGAAGGTGAAGAACTCCTTGAAGAATTTCTTGTGGATGACGATGCCGCTGACCAGTGCCGCGAGCATGGCCATGGCCGCCAGCCCCACGGCCCAGATGCCGAGGTTGCGCGGCAGGTTGAGGGTGAAGTGGAAGCGGAAGAAGAAGTTGCCGCCAGCGGTTTCGCGCACGTCCAGTTTCTCGCCCGTGCTCGGGTCGAGGACGGTGCCGCCGCCACGCCGCTGCTCGCCAGCGGAGACGCTCAGGCCCGGCGAACGCTCGCCGGGCAGGCCGATGTTCCAGGTGCCGGCACCGGCATGGTTGGCCTGCAGATAGTCCAGCGCGCTCTGCAGCGCTTGCTGCTGGCTCAGCTCATGGCTGGGCATCTCCGGGCGCATCCAGCCGTCGATCTCCTTGTCGAACACCGCCAGGGTGCCGGTGAGGAAGATCGCGAACAGGATCCAGCCGAAGATCAGTCCACTCCAGGTGTGCAGCCACGCCAGCGACTGGGTGAGGGTCTTCTGCTTCATCCCGCCAGCCTCGTCAGTTGCGGCCAGAAGCCGATCGCCGCCAGCGGCACGCCGAGCGCCAGCCCGGCCCAGGCGCGGCTCGCACTGCGGCAGGCGAAGGCCCAGAGGATGGCGCCGGTGTAGACCGCGAAGGACAGCAGCGTCGCGCTGACCAAGGCATCGACCGGGTCCAGCGGCAGCAGCCGCGCGAGGGCAGCGGTGGCGGCGTAGGTGAAGGCATAGCCGCCGAGAAGGGCGGCGCTGATGCGGGAGAGCATTGCCCAGGAGAAGGTTGCTGTCTTCATGATTGTCTCAGGTGTCCGGAAAGCACCGAAACCGGTGTTGGCTTGCCAGCGATGAAGGCGGTGAAGCCACCGACGCCATCGCTGGCAAGCCAGCTCCCACAAGGTTCCGGGTCAGCCCCGGGATCGATGTTCAACGCGGACCCTGTGGGAGCTTGCCAGCGATGAGGCCGGCAGAAACAACATGGATCCGTTGCCAGGCACCATGGAATCTCCCGCAGGGTTCGCCATTGCTCAGAAGCTCGTGGTCACCGACGCATAGAACGCCCGGCCCGGCTCGTTGTAGGTGCTGGCCCCGGCACTGGTGCCGGCGCCTTCGCGGTACACGCGCTTGTCGAACAGGTTGCTGATGCCGGCACCGAACGACACATTGCGGCTCAGCTCATAGGTACCGCCGACACCCCAGACATGGTACGGATCGAGGGTCTTCAGCTCGTTCTGCGCAGTGACGCCGACATCCCGGGTCGGGTTGAACACGCGGGGCTCCTGCTTGCCGTACCAGGTACCGGTCAGGCTCAGGGACAGGGCCTCGGTCACCTGCCAGTCGAGCATGCTGTTGACGGTGTATTCCGGCACCACCGACAGCGGGTTGCCATCGCTGTCCTCGTTGGACTCCATGTAGGTGACGTTGGTGTTCCAGCTGAGGATCTCGCCGGCCTCGCCCAGCAGCGGCACGCCGATGTTGCCTTCCCAGCCCTTGACCACCGCGTCCTTGGCGTTGTCCCAGCGCAGGATGGCTTCGTTGGTCGAGGTGCGCCCGGTGAGGTCGTTGGAGGAGACGATCTTGTTGTCATAGTCGTTGCGGAAGTAGGTCAGGCCGGCGCTCCAGCCGTCGCGGGCGAAGCTGATGCCGATCTCCTTGTTGACGCTGATCTCCGGGTCGAGGTCGGCGTTGCCCAGCACGTAGCAGCCGTTGGACGCCAGGCTCGGCGCACAACCGTTGCCGTTGCTGCGGTACAGATAGTTGGGGTTGGACTGGTACAGGTTCGGCGCCTTGAACGCCCGGGCGATGCCGCCCTTGAGGGTGATGTCCTCGGTGAGCTTGTACGAGGTGTTCAGACTCGGGCTCCAGTTGGCGCCGAACTGGTCGTGGTGGTCCAGGCGCAGGCCGGGGGTGAGGAACCAGTCCGGAGTCAGCTCGATGTTGTCCTCGGCGTAGACCGCCATGATGGTCGCGTCCATGTCGGTGGCCCGGGCCCCGGCGGCGGAGTTCGGCAGGGTGGTGCCGATGGCGCGGTCCATGGTGCTCGGGTCGTCCAGCTCCTGGTAGTTCCACTCGGCGCCGAGGGTCAGGGTCTGCGGGCGCAGCACCTGCAGCGGGATGTCCAGCTGGCCCTGGACCAGGTAGCTGTCGTAGGTGCTGGTGGACTTGTCGTTGCCGCTGATGTCGCCGTCCACCGAACCGGTCTGGCCTTCCAGCAGGCGGTTGTTGCGGGTGTTCTCGTATTGCGCCAGCAGGCGCGAGGTGCCGAATTCCCAGTCGCCGCGATGGGTCACGGAGAAGTTCTGCCGGTACATCGTGTTGGTCTCGCGTCCCAGCCACTGGTTGATGGTGCTGCCCGGGGTCAGCGAGTCGGTGGCGCCGGTGCCGACGTCGCCGGCGTAGATATTGCCCTGGCGGCTGAAGCCGGCTTCGAAGTCGAGGATCTGCTGGCTGTCCAGCGCCCAGCTGAGCAGTCCGTTGACGTCCTTGTTGCGCACGCCTTCGCGACCGGCGGCGAGGGAGCCACCGCTGGCGGTGTGGCCGGCGTTGATGTCGGCATCGTCGGCGTCGGTCTTGTTCAGGTTGCCGTAGACGCGGAACGTCAGCGCATCGGTCAGCGGTCCGGAGAGGCTGAAGGTGGTGCGCTTGGTCATGCCCTCGGCGTCGTCCTCGGGCAGGTTGGTGAAGGCGGAGATGCTGCCGCTGATCGCCTGGGTCGGACGCTTGGTGATGATGTTCACCACCCCGCCCATGGAGCCGGAACCGTAGCGCGCCGCCGCCGGACCACGCAGGACCTCGATGCTCTCGACCTCGCTGGCCGGTACCCAGTTGCTGTCGCCGCGGGTGTCGCGCTCGCCGGAACGGGTGTAGCGCACCGAATTGCGCGAGGTGACCGGCTTGCCGTCGATGAGGATCAGGGTGTTCTCCGGGCCCATGCCGCGCAGGTCGATCTGCCGGTTGTTGCCACGGGTGCCGCTGGCGCTGTTGCCGGTCAGGTTGACGCCGGGCATCTTGCGGATGATCTCGGAGAGGTCGTTGACCGGCGGACGCTTCTTGATGTCTTCGGCGGTAATGATGGATACGCCCGATGCCTGCTTCAGCTCTTCTTCGGCGGTGGCCACGACCTGGGTGTCGTGCAGTTCGACCACGTTGTCGTCATGCGTGGCTTGAGCCGCGAACAAGGTCGCCGGGGACGCCGCCAGCACGGCCAGGCAGAGATGATTGAGCTTGAATCGGGGTTGCATCGACAGCACTCCTTTCGCATGGGGGATGCAGGAAAGGAGCGAGGGACAGCGATGCATCCGGCTCGCCCCGGACCTGCCCGGGACGAGCGCGAATGCTACTTTCTCTCAAATGAGAGTAAATCTTTTTTACATTTCATACACTTCTCAACCGCAGGTTGACCCGCAGCCCGGGCGAGCGGTTCTGCGCCCAGACTTCGCCGCCCTGCAACTGCACCACGCTGCGCGCGATCGACAGGCCGAGGCCGAAGCCATCGCCGCCGGGGCGCGCGGCATTGAGCCGGGTGAAGGGCAGGAAGATGCTTTCCAGCCTGGCCGGATCGACGCCCGGCCCCTGGTCCTCGATCCACAGCTGCCAGTCCTCGCCCTCGCGCCGTCCGCCCAGGCGCACCACCCCACCCGGTGGCGAATGGCGCACGGCGTTGCGCAGGATGTTCTCCAGCGCCTGGGCCAGGCTGTTGAGGTTGCCCAGCACCCGACAGGTACCGGGCAGGTCGTTGCGCAACTGTTCGGCGGGCCATTCGCTCTCGTAGCAGACGTCTTCGCACAGCACCTCCCACAGGTGCCCGATGTCCACGCTCTCGAGCGGCAGTTGCGGGCGCTCGGTGTCCAGCCAGACCAGTTCCAGGGTGTCGTTGATCAGGCGCTCCATGCCCTGCACCTCGCGCTCCAGGCGCTGGCGCAGGGCGGCGGTGTCCTGCTCGCGCTCGCCGGTGACACGCAGACGGCTGAGCGGCGTGCGCAGCTCGTGGGACAGGTCGCGGAGCAACTGGCGCTGGAACTCGACGGTGTTCTCCAGGCGCCCGGCCATATGGTCGAAGGCCCGCGCCAGGTCGCCCAGCTCGTCACGCCGACGGGTCAACTGGTTGCCGACCCGCGCCGACAGGTTGCCGGTGCTCAGGGCATTGGCCTGGCGCCGCAGGATCACCATCGGCGCGATCAGCGTGCGGTACAGCAGCACGCCGAGACCGAGCGCCAGCGCCGCCGGCAACAGACGCTCCAGTAACAGGCGCCAGAGATGGTTGTACTTGCGCGGGTCGAGGCGTGCCGGCAGGTCCATCACCAGCCGCGCTTCGCTGTCGCTGAAGGGCACGTAGAAGGTCGGCGTACCGCCGGGGCGGCCCACCGACCAGTCGAGGGTGCGCATGAAGTGCAGCTTCTTGCGCTCCCGCCCGCGCAGGGGTTGCGAGGACAACGAGCGATCATTCTGCCCCACCACCACTGCCCACACCCCTTCGCGCTCGCGCAGGCTGTGCAGGAAGCCATCCACGCCGGGTGTGCCGGCCGCGTTCCAGGCATCTTCGGCTTCGCGCGCGTAGTCGGCGAGAATCGTCTGCGTGGTTGCCGGCAGCTTGGCAGTGGCCATCTCCAGGCGCTGGCTGACATCCACGTGCAGGCTGATGATCAACAGGCTCAGCAGGAGGATGCCGCCCACCAGTTTCCACAGCAGCGAATGCCGGTCGGGCAGGGTCATGGGGTCACGCGCTTGAGCACGTAGCCGGCGCCGCGCACCGTCTCCACCCGCCCGGCGCTATAGCCGATGCCCTGCAGCTTGCGGCGGATATGGCTGACATGCATGTCCAGGCTGCGGTCATGGATCGAATAGGCGCGGTGCAGCGCCCGCTGGTACAGGAAGGTCTTGCTCAGCACTTCGTTGGGCGAGTGCAGCAGGGTTTCGAGGATGCGGTACTCGGTGCTGGTCAGGTCGGCCCAGGTGCCGTTGTTGCACACGTCGCTGCGCAACGGATCGAAGGTCAGGCCGAGGGCCTGGCCGAGTTCCTCGTGTTCCTCGTGCCGCTTGCGCTCCTCGCGCTCGTAGGCCACGCGGCGCAGGATCGCATCGATGCGCACGTCCATCTCGCCCATGCTGAACGGCTTGGGCAGGTAGTCGTCGGCGCCCTGGCTGAAGCCGACGATGCGGTCCTGCTCGGCCCCCAGCGCCGACATCAGGATCACCGGCACCCGCTGGCGCCGGCGTAGCTCGGCGAGCGTCTCCAGGCCGTTGCTGTCGGGCAGCAGGATGTCCAGCAGCACCAGGTCGTAGCCGCCATCGCGCACCAGTTCCAGCACGTCATGGGCGTCGTGGCGCAGGGTCACGGCGAAGCCGCGCTGGCCCAGGTGACTGTCGATGTGCGCGGCCAGCAGCGGATCGTCCTCGATGGCGAGGATGCGGACCGGGGCACGGGGAGAAGAAGCGGGCGGCATGGGACACCTTGCTAATGAGAATGGTTCTTTGTCGCGCATTCTGACGAAAGACAGAGAAGATGCCCACCGGTGTTTACGCCTTTGCTGGCATCTGTCGCCTCCACTGACAGATTTATGCCCCTCAGCGCTCAAAAAAGCCCTACATCCGCGCCAGATTCATCTGATGTTTTTCCTGGGTTCAAACCTTCAGGGTTGCAGGCTTCCAACCGACAGGCCTCGGCGCTTTTTCATTCCGGAAAACAGACGCCGATGACGAGCAGGGAGCCATGCCATGCACACCGCACTGCCACGCTTCACCAATGCCGTTTCCGCGGAATACCTTCACACACCGTGCTTCACCGTGGCGAGGGCCGAGCCATGACCCGCTCGACCTTCAATGGCCTGAAACAAGGCCTGCACGGCGATGAAACCTCCAGCGGCGCGATCTGCTACAGCAGCCTGCCCAACTCGACCCAGGGCGAACGCGGCGTGCTGCGCGTCGGCGACCAGACCAGCGACTGCCCGCGCTGCGGCCAGCGGGGCAGCATCGCCGAGGGTTGGGCGGGATTCAAATGGCACGGTGCGCCGACTGCGCTGCATGGCGCGACGGTGCGCTGCGGCTGCCCCTATGGCAGCAATCGCCTGATCGCCGAGGACCCGCCACCGCGCGCCACGCGCAGGGCCAGCCCGGCTGCGGCTACCGCCCCCGCGCGGGCAGCCCCACCCGCCCCGCCTTCTCCCGCAGCTTCAGCCGTTGCACCTGCCGTGCCGTTCTCCCCGGCCGCCATGGAACAGGACCACTCGCCTGCCGAACCGGGCTTCTACCTCGTGCCGAAGTCCACCACCCGCCAGCAACTGGTTGCCGACCTGTTCGGCGAAGCGCCGTCGCCGGAGGTCATGCGCAAGTTCAACGGACTGAACGGCAGCCTCGGCGAGGACATCGTCAAGGCTGGGCAGATGGTGGTGCTGGGTGATCCGCGCAATCACATGTGCATGCGTGAAGAGGCGCATTTGATGCAGGCGGCGGAAGAGGTTGCGGTGGCGTTGGCGGATATGGAGCCGGAGGATGCGGACTTCATGGTCAAGTATCGGGGGGAGATTGCCGTGCTTCTCGGTGAAGTCTCACTCTGGGCGGGAGTCACTTCCGCCATCCTTGAAAAACATATGAGGGACCTCACAGAGCTACTGAATGATTTTCAGAAGCTCCACCAAGATACCTACCGGACATATGGCCACCTTCGAGTACCTGAGTTTTTCGAGAAGCGAAAACAGCTGCTGGACAAGCTTGACAACATGCTTTTCAAATCTGCTCGAGTACGGGGATTCACTTCATTGGGCAACCATCCAAGGCTGAAGAAAGCCTTGGGCGTGTCGACCAAAAGCTTGGTGCATCATTGGAACCAAGCTGGGGGAGCTGGAGACATACCCGGCTTTTCAAAGTACGTAAGGTCTATGTCCAAAGCTGCTGAATACATGAAAAATGGCGGATTTATCGCCATCGGGGTAGGTGGCGTTTCTTCGACTCTAGCTATCTGGGAAACATGTACTACAGGTAACGAAGCGGCCTGCAAGCGCATCGTAATGGTAGAGGGAGCCAAATTCACCGGGTCGGCCTTTTTTGGATATACAGCTGCCAAAGCTGTGTCCGCACTAAAGATATGTGGAAGCCGCAGCAAAAGCCCGACCAGTTATTTCGTTTGCACCGTCGCTGTTGTCGGATTGGCCTCCTGGGGAGGGGCGCAGGCAGGTGCAAAAATCGGTGAGTACTCCGGAGAAGCAATACATGACCACTTTCTCCGTGATTGACTTCTATTCATGGCCTGTCGAATGGAGACTCTTTTCATGCTCGGGCTGGATAGTGCTGGTCCTTTTGAACTTCTGCTTTCGGACCTATATACAGAAGGTACATCTCGGAAAAATGATCTTGGCTCTAGGCAACAGCGCTGTCATCGTGAAGATTGCTCCAATTCTAGAAAGTCAGGGGCATATCACTCAACGGGCGCTGCTAAATTTCATATACGGCAGCATCAGACATTCCCAAAAAATGATCGCACTTGGGTATGTATCAACTCAGGACGCCGACCGTTTTCCACGTCTTTTAAAAGCACTTATCCATACACAAAACATTCTCACCACACTCTCCACCACATGGATAGCGATTGTAATAATCTTCGTCATCGCAGCCGACCTCATGAGTTAAGAAAATCAAACATGCTAACAAACATCGAAGAATGGTACACCTGCGCAATTTTGATAGCATCATTGATAGCTGTCGTCGCTTTCTCTGCAAGCATTTCACACAACATATACATAACAAAAAAATACTTTAACGAAATACTCCGCACAGCGGAAAGCTGCCCAAACCTACACTCAGAAATCTGGACTTTATCCATGCTTGGATTTTCGAGAAAAATGTGGGCGTCAAATCAATTGTATGAAACGCTATTCAATCCAAAAATGCTAGCGACAGGTGAGATTTCGCTCAAGGAAATAGAGAATTTCTCACCACACTTATTGAGACTATTAGCCAGGGATAAATTTCTATTTAACCTATCCTTGGTTGCGTTTCTCGCCTTAGGCTCTCTGACTCCACTCAAGCCTTGAGCCAATAGACCCACAACTCATCCGCCCCCCGCCAGTCCGGAGGGGGCATATTTCTCGGTCAAAACTCCCACTTACTCGTCACCACCACATTCCGCGGTTCCCCATAACTCCCGCTATAGAAGTTCTCATCCAGCGAACTCACGTACTTCTCGTCGAACAGGTTGTTCAGCGTCGCCGTCGCCGACCACTGCGGGGTCAGCTGATAGCGGGCCATCAGCTCCACCACCGCGTAGTCGTCCTGCTTGTAGGTCGAGGCCTGGGGCAGCATCCAGCTTTCGGAGGTGAAGTGGATGCTGCTCTGCCAGTTCACCCCGCCGCCCACGGTCAGGCGTTCCAGCGCGCCAGGCAGGCGGTAGGTGGTCCACAGCTTGAAGATGTCCAGCGGCACGATGCTCTTGATCCGCTCGCCGTCGCTGTCCTCGACCCGCGAGTGGCTGTAGCTGGCGTCGATGTTCCAGCCCGGCAGGACCTCGCCGCTGACTTCCAGGTCGACCCCGCGCGGGCATAGCGACTGAGCACGTCGCCGAGGGCGCCGGCCGGGATGTCGTAGCGTTGCAGTTGCTGCTGGGCCTGGGCCGGCAGCGCGGCAAGCAGCGGTGCGCCGCAGAGGGCGACCTGGATGGCCAGCGCCAGGGCGCTGCCGGCGGTGCGGGGGTAGAGCGAAACAGACATCTTCCGTGGTCCTCGTTAGGTGTTGGCTAGAACAAAGGACGCACGGCCACGGACAAGTGGAAGAAGCGCTTGAGCATTATTTCCGATCGAGCACCACGCGGGTCAGCCAGGGGGTGTAGTGCTCGACCTTGATCGGCAGGCTGCGCGCCAGCAGACGCAAGGCGCGCTCGCTGTCGTCCGCCGGCAGCACCGCCGACACCCGCAGGGCGGCCAGGGCCTTGGCGTCGTAGCTCAGGTAGCCGCCGTGGTGCCGCGCCAGGCGCTCCAGCACCTGGTCCAGCGGTTGCTCGCGGACCACCAGTTGATGGGCTTTCCACGCCTGCTCCAGACCGGCGGCGTCCACCGGTTGCGGCGCCTGGATGCCCTGGGCGTCGAACTGCACCTGCTGCCCGGCACTGACGGTGACACTGCTGCTGCCGCTCTTCACCTCGGTGCTGGATTCGATCATCGCCAGCCGCGTGGCCTCCCCCAGCCGCTCGACCACGAAGCGGGTGCCCAGGGCCCGCACGCTGCCATGCTCGGTGACCACCAGGAACGGCCGCTCGGCGTCCTTGGCCACCTCGACGAGGATCTCGCCGCTGACCAGGCGCAAGGTGCGGCTGCGCGCATCGAACTGCAGGTCCACCGCCGAGCGGCCTTCCAGTTGCAGCCGACTGCCATCCGGCAGTTGCTGGCTGTGCCACTGGCCGACACCGGTGCGAATATCCGCCAGCAGGTAGGCCGGCGGGAACTGCTGCAGGGCCAGCCCTGCCGGCAACGCCAGCACGGCGGCCAGGGCCAGCGCCTTGAGCGCCCGTCCACCACGCCGCCCGCCGACGCTGCCCAGTGCCGCCCGCACCGGCGCCCGCGGCAGGTCGCGCAGGGGGGCGAGGCTGCCCTGCAGGGCCTGCACCGCCTGGGCATGACTGGGGTCGGCGGCCAGCCAGGCGCGAAACGCTTCCTGCGTCGCCGCATCCGTGTCGTCGTCCAGGCGTACCAGCCATTCCGCGGCCTGGTGCAGCACCGCCGGCGCCACGCTCACAGGCCACCGCCCGCGGCATGGCATTGCAGCAGCGCCTGGACCAGGTCGTTCTGGATGGTCTTGGTGGAAACCTTGAAGTGCGCGGCGATTTCGCCATGGCTCAGGCCATCGAGATGGCGCATCACGAACACCTGGCGCATGCGCGAGGTCATCCCCGCCAGGGCCCGGGCGATATGTTCCAGGGCTTGCACCGCCGCCATCACCTGCTCGGCGGAGGGTGCCTGCTCCATGTGCTCGACATGCCGCGCCAGCTCCTCGCGGTAGGCCCGTTCCAGCCGTTGCCGGCGCCCCCGGTCGAGCAACAGGCGCCGCGCCACGGTGGCGAGGAACGCCCGCGGCTCGTTGGGCGCCACATAGGCACCGGCACTGAGCAGACGGGTGAAGGTGTCCTGGGCCATGTCCGCGGCGTTGTGCGGACAGTCCAGGCGGCGCCGCAGCCAGTTCAGCAACCAGCCGTGATAGCCCTTGTACAACGCATCGAGACTGTCTGCTGGCGGGGTGGCTTTCATGGCGGCAATACTGAATGGGAATCATTCTATCTTATGGTGCCGACACAGAGAGTTGCAAACGCCTCAGCGCACGCTGGCGAACAACACCGTTACACCAAGCCCGAGCAAGGCCACGCCGATCACCCGGTCGACCACGCGCTGGCGGTCGATCATCAGCCGGCGCAACGGGGCACTGGAGAAGCCCAGCGCGACGATGCCGAACCACAGTCCATGCGCCAGCGACATGAACAGGCCGTAGCCGAACTGCTGCAGCAGCGAACTGCCCGGCTGCACCACCTGAGTGTAGGCGCTGACCACGAACAGCAGGGTCTTGGGGTTCAGCGCATTGGTCAGGAACCCGGCGACGAAGCTGCCCTTGCGCGCGCCGCCATCGCCGTCCAGCGACAGCCGGGTGGTGTTGCTCAGGGAGCTGTAGCCGAGGTAGATCAGGTAACCGGCCCCGAGGATCTTCATCGCCAGGAACAGGCTCGGCGACTGCTGCACCAGCAGCGAAACCCCGAGCACGGTGTACAGCACATGCACCTGCACGCCACAGGCAATGCCCAGGGCCGCGAGCAGGCCGCTGCGCCGGCCGTGGGCGTAACTGGCACGGGTGACCATGGCGAAATCCGGCCCCGGGCTGATGACGGCCAGCACGGTGAACAGGGCGACGGCGATGAGTTCGTTCAAGACAGGTTTCCTCTTGCTTGCGATGCGCTAGCAAACAGCGCGGATGATGGCGACGACGGCCATTATCGAAAGCCTGACTGCCAGGGAAAAAGCGATTTATAGTGCGACAAATCCGCTAGTTTTCCTCACAGACATGAAACTGCCTGCCCTCACCGCCTTCCGCTATTTCGATGTCGCCGCGCGCACCGAGAGCTTCGTCCGCGCCGCCGAACTGCTGCACGTCACCCATGGCGCGGTCAGCCGCCAGGTACGCCTGCTGGAAGCCTCGCTGGGGGTGGAACTGTTCGAGCGCCGCAACCGCGCGATCTTCCTGACCGCCGCCGGACGCACGCTGCTGGGCACCACCCAGGCGCTGTTCGAACAGCTGGAGGGCACGGTGTCGCGGTTGCAGCAGCAGACCCGGGAAAACGTCCTGGTGCTGTCCTGCGAGCCGACGCTGGCGATGAAATGGCTGATCCCGCGGCTGGCGGACTTCCATGCCCGGCACCCGGGGATCCAGGTCCACCTGCTGGCGGCCGGCGGGCCGGTGGATTTCGCCCGCAGCGGCGTCGACCTGGCCTTGCGCCGCGATGATTTCCAGTGGCAGGACGGGCTTCACGTCGAGAAGGTCTGCGATGAATGGGTCGGGCCGGTGGCCAGCCCCCACCTGGCCCTGCCGGCCAGGGGCTTCGCCGGACAGCGCCTGCTGCACAGTGCGACGCGGCCGGGCGCCTGGGCCACCTGGCTGCGCCTGCAGAGGAGGACCGAGCGCGGCAGCGAGCGGGCCGACTACGAGCATTTCTACCTGTGCATCCAGGCCGCGGTGGCGGGCCTCGGGGTGGCCATGGCGTCACGCCTGATGGTGGAGGATGAGCTGGCCAGCGGGCAGTTGCTGGCGCCCCACGGTTTCGTCCGCGATGGCTCGGCCTACGTGCTGTTGTGCCCGCCGGCAGTGGCGGAGTCGGAGAAGTGTCAGCGCTTCACCGAATGGGTCATGGCACAGGCCGAGCCCCAGGTCCGATAGCCGGCGGTATCGAGGTGAATCCGCCCTGACGGATAACGACCGAGGCCCATGTTCCAGGTCTGCCCGTAGCGCTGCCAGAAGCCGCACAGCGCTTGCCCGTCGGTGTGCCTCTGCAGCAGCAGGTCGACCGCGAAGGCGCGCATGTGGGCACTGCCCGGCGCGCCGCCGGCACAGCGGTTGAGCACCGGGTCGCGGTAGGCGGACACCACCTCGAACGGGCCGAGAATGTCCTCGTCCCGCAGCAGGGCCAGCAAGCGCAGGGTCGCGCGAACCGCGGTCCAGTTCGCCAGCGGCGGCACGGCAAAAGGTTCGGCGTGGCACTGTCGCCAGTCGCTGGCCGAGCGCAGCAACTGGTGGATCGGCACCACGCCGTAGAGTCGCGCGTCCACCAGCATCTGGCGAAACGGCCCGGTCGGGTGGTCGCCGCTCCATTGGGCGAACAGCCGCAGGTCACGTGCGTCGGCCTGGACCAGCCCCGCGAACAGCAATGCGACCAGTGCCAGGCGCCCTCTTCCCACGGCCATGGAAATTCCTCCAGTATGGCGTGCCGCCCCTCCTCGGGGAGCATTCTGACAAGGAGTTAAGCATGCACAAGATTGCACCGATCGCACTGGGCCTGATCGCCCTTGGCGTTGGCAGCCAGGCCGCGGCTGACGCCAGGATCGAGCTGGGCGACCAGGCGCGGGTGACCCGGCTGTTCGCCTATCCCAACAACTGCAATGTGATCTGCTTCCGCAACTGGACGCTGGAGCAGACCGTCGAGCATTACCTGAACCAGAGCGTGCAACGCGATGGCTACGGCGCCGCGACGGTGAAAGTGCACCGCGACAACGACAGGTACTACGCCGACATCAGCGGCGTGCCCAGCGACTACCACAAGCCCCTGACGGCCCTGCTCGACGCCGGCGAACTGGCCTACAACGGCGCGCAGAAACTCAACGGCGACGGCAAGTGGGCCTACGACTGGTACCTGTTCCTGCCCCTGGGCATGGCCCTGGAGAACCGCCGCAGCATCGAGCTGCTGCACTTCCCGCCGGATTATTCGCTGACCCAGGCCCAGGACTACCTGCGCTCCAACACCACCGACCGCTGGGCCAGCCTGCTGACCTTCAACGGCATTGCCGCCGAGCAGACCCCGGCCTACCAGACCATCGTCGACATCGCCCCGATCGCCGCCCCGGCCAGCGCCGGCTCGACCCTGGAAGGCACCTACGGCTACTTCCAGGACTACCAGGTGCGCATGGTCAAGGACGTCACCCTGTCGTCGAGCGGGGCGTCGCTGCCGATGGTGGCGTTCGGTGCGCCGGTGCGCAGCTGGATCAAGCAGCAGTACGGCGTGGACCTGAAAGTGCTGGGCCTGGGCAGCATCAGCCCGAGTGCCGGGCAACAGGTGCCGGTGCTGGGCTCCAACCACCCGAGCGCGATCTGGTACACGGCGGACCCGGCCAACTATGGCGGCGACCAGGACAAGGCCGACGCGGCGGGCCTGAAGATGATGGGCCAGGACCTCAGCGCGGCGTGCTGGCAGGCAGGCGTGGGCAGCAATCCCAAGGCCGACCCGCAACTGACCCTGAACGCCTGCACGCAGAAGTGGCAGGTGACGGCGAAGAAGCAGACCTGCGAACTGTTCTACCGGACGATCCGCAACATGACCCCGGAACAGGCGAGTGCGAAGTGCAATACCGGGCCGGTGACCCGGGAATTGCGGGAGTTGCAGAAGCCCCTCTGACCAACCCGGTCACTGTGGGAGTCCACCCAGCCTTTCTAGCTGCGCTATCGCGCAGAGAACAGGTCCAAGAGCGACGCGGACTCTGTAGGAGCGGGTTTACCCGCGATTGCATCGGTGATGCCACCATCGTAATCGCGGGTAAACCCGCTCCCACAAGGTTTCGCGTCACATTTACTCCTGCGGGCGCAAGCGGTACTGCGGCGGCAACTGCGCCAACCCGCTGATGGTCACGTCCAGGCTCTTCCAGCGGCCATCCTTGATGCCATAGATGCAGCCATGCACCGACAGCTCCTGGCCGCGATGCCAGGCGTTCTGCACGATGGTGGTATGGCCGACGTTGGCCACCTGCTGGATCACGTTCAGCTCGCACAGCCGGTCAACCTGCGCCTCCTCGGTCGGCAGCTTCGACAGCTCCACGCGATGCTCGTAGTAGATGTCGCGGATCGCGCGCAGCCAGCCGTCGATCAGGCCGAACTGGCGATCCTGCATCGACGCACGCACGCCGCCGCAGCCATAGTGCCCGGTGACCAGGATATGGCGGACCTTGAGCACATCCACCGCGTACTGGATCACCGACAGGCAGTTCAGGTCGGTGTGCAGCACCACGTTGGCCACGTTGCGGTGCACGAACAGATCGCCCGGCAGCATGCCGACGATCTCGTTGGCCGGCACCCGCGCGTCGGAGCAGCCGATCCAGAGGAATTCAGGGGTCTGCTGGCGCGCCAGCTTGGCGAAGAAGTCCGGGTCGCGCTGCGTGATGGCGTCGGCCCAGCGTGCGTTGTTGTCGATCAGTTCCTGCAGGTCGTGCATGTTCAGGCCTCATGAAATGACGCGGTTCTTGTTATTCGACCAGGGTACAGGCCATCACCAGGGCGTCTTCGCGACCACCGGCCACCGGGTAGTAGTCGCGACGCCGGCCGACTTCATTGAAGCCATAGCGCTCGTACAGGCGATAGGCCGACTGGTTGCTGGCACGGACTTCGAGGAAGCACTCGCGGGCATTCAGCGCGTAGGCACGCTTCATCAGTTCTTCCAGCAGGCTCAGACCGAGGCCACGCCCCTGGCTTTCCGGCTTGACCGTGATATTGAGCAGGTGCGCCTCGTCGATGATCACCTGGATCACCCCGTGGCCGACCTGCTGCTGGCCTTCGAACATCAGCCAGATCTCGTAGCTCTTCAGGCCGTCGAGGAAGATCCCGCGGGTCCACGGGTGGCTGAAGGCGGCGTATTCGATCTTCAGTACGGCATCCAGATCCGCCTCGGTCATCCGGCGAAAACTGAGGGTGTCACTCATTGCTTGGCTTCCAGCGCGCCATCAGCCGGCGCATGGCTTTCCAGACGTCCGCCTTGCGCGACGGCTCGTCCATCAACACTTCAAGACCGGGCAGGGCCCAGGCGGTGCCCAGGCCCTGAACCGAAAATTCCTGGTAATAGGCGTCTTCGTCGCGCTCGCCGGCATGGCGGATGGCCGGCAGGCCGATCAGCCACAGGCAGGCGGCGGGCTCGCGCTCCAGTTGCACCTGGGTAAAGCCGTGGACGAAGTCGCGCGCGGCGTCCGGCCCCTGGTCGAGGCTGCCACGGGCCAGCAGCGGCCAGCGGATCGGCTCGCCGAGGATCTGCGGGCTGTCCGACAGCCCGGCAGCGCGCAGCATGTCCTTGAGCAGCAGGTAGGACGGATCGCGGCTCTGGAACGGCTGGCCGGTGGCCAGTTCCACCAGCAGCAGGCAGTTGCCGGCGCGCAGCAACTGCAGGGCGAAACGCGGCGGTGGCGGCGCCACCACGCGAACCGGCGCGGGTTTGTCCGCCACGGCCTCGACCGGCTTGCTGGCCGTCCTGGCCGTGGCGCCGGGGCGCGGGATCTCGATCTTCGGTCGCTCCGCCGGCTTGGCCAGCGGCTGCGCGGCGGGCGCGGCGGGCGCGGCGGGCGCGGCGGGCGCGGCAGCGTCGCGGACCGGTTGCGCCACCGGCGGCACGTCGACCAGCGGCTCCACCGGCAGCAGCAGTTCCGGGCGCGACGGCGCGGCGAACGGCAGTTCGGTACGCGGCAGCCAGTGCACCACTTGCATGGCATTCAGGTAAGCGCGGCGGCGGGACTCGGTGAGCAAGGCGGTTCGGCCATCTGTGGATAAGTCGGGGCGACATGATACCGCCGTTGCGCCTGCGGCGCCGCAGTCGATCGCGACAAATCCGCCGGACAACCGCCGTAAACGATCAAGGGTGAAACCATTCCCGTTCAATGCAGTACAATCCGGCGTTTTATTTGGCAGCGAGTCGACCCGCCAATGATCGAACCGAAACGCGTCCTGCGCGCCCTGGCCGAGCACTGGAACCTGCTGGAACCTTTGTCGGAGCGCTTTGACGGCGGCACCCTGAGCCTGGGCGAACTGCGCCAGCAACTGGCCGCCCAGCAACTGGAAAGCACGCCGCAGGACATCACCAGCCTGCTCGACGTGTGGATCCGCCTGGACATCCTGGTCCCGGTGGCGAAAAGCCCGAACCGCTTCGAGCTGAACGCGCAGATCCATGATTTCCTCGCCTACCTGCGCCGCGAGCACCGCCTCGGCCTGTGCCTGGAGATCGAGGCCTACCTGCGCCACCTGGAGCGCCTGGCCGGGCATATCCAGGACGCCTTCGACATTCGCGACGGCCACGACCTCGCCCGCCAGTTGCGCCTGCTCGACATGCGCGTGCGCGACGTGCTGAAGAAACTCGACAACGACGAGCAGGCCCTGGTCGGCGTGGCCGAGCGGGCCAAGACCAGCGACCGGCAGATCCCCCTGCGCCAGCGCTACGCCGAGGTCCTGGCGACCTGGGACGAGTACGTCGAGCCGATGATCCAGCTGGTCAACGCCGACGGCGCCTTCGAACAGGGCGTGCGCAAGGTCGAGACCGTGCTCCTGCGCCTGCTCAGCGAACAGGCGCGGCTCGGCCAGCTGGTCGACGACGACATGCTCCTGCGCACCCACGCGCGCATCCTCGAGATGCAGACCAGCGCCCAGCTGACCCTGCGCCACGCCCGCGAACTGCTCCTGCCGCTGCGCGAGGAAGCGCGCCGGCACAACGCCGTGACCCGCGGCGCCGCCCTCGCCCTCTCGGTGATCCGGCGCAAGGGCCTGGACGCCGTGCCGCAGGCGGCCATGCCGCTGTTCACCCGGCCGCAGAGCACCTTCCTCGGCAGCGCCAGCCAGGTCGAGGCCTACGTCTACGCCCTGGCCCGCTTCGAACCCAAGCCCGCGCGCTTCCCCAAGGCGCACAAGACCCACAAGGGCGAACCGACCCGCGCGCCGCGCACGGTCAAGGAAATGCTCGAACGCTGCGAGGACGCCCTGCCGCTGCCGGACCTGATGGTCTGGTTGCTGGAGCAGGAGCCGGAAGGCGCCACCGACGAGCTGCTGTACTGGTTCTCGCGACTCTCGCGGGAAAAACGCTTCAACCGCGAACGCCTCGAACGCCGCGACTACACCACCCGCGAACACTTGGTGAGCCTGCGCTCCTTCGCCCTGACATCCAGCCGCGAAACGTCGCCCGGATTTTCGCCCGAACCTGCTGCGAGCCCTGCCCATGCATCTTGATCTTTCCGAACTGTCCCAGCTCGCACCGATCTTCCGCGAGCTGTTCAAGGGCTTCCACATCAGCCGGCGCGACCCGGAGCTGTACGCCCAGCTGTCGAATTTCCAGGACCAGTACCGCGGCCTGTTCAAGGCCCTCGGCTTCGAGCTGGTGTGCGATACCCGCGGCTTCTACTACTTCGTCCCCGAGCAGGCCGCGGCCCAGGTCAACAAGACCGCGCAGCGCCTGTCGCTGTTCACCTTCATCCTCGTCGAACACCTGGCCGACCAGGGCCGCGACCCGATGTCGGTGCTCGACGGCGGCAGCATCGGCCGCGACGAGCTGCCGTCGATGCTCGACAAGTACCGCGACCTGTTCCTCCAGGCCGAGGTGCAGACCCCGGACGAACTGGAAGAGAAGATCATGCGCCGCATGACCCAGCTCGGCTTCGCCCACGAAGAGAACGGCATCTACCGCTTCCTGCCGCCGATGCACCGCTTCCTCGATGTCTGCCTGTCGGTCCAGCAGGACCGCGACCTGGCCGCCAGCCTGCACAGCAACCTGCCGCTGCCGACCCCGGTGCTGGTGGAAGAGGAAACCGCGGAACAGCTCAACCACACCGACGACCCGCTGGACCTGGCCCCGTTCGCCGAGGAAAGCGAAGAAGAAGCCCTGGCCCGGGCCATCGCCGAAGAGCAACAGGAGATTGACGCATGAGCCAGGAACGCTACGGCATTCGCCGCTTCGCACTGCTCAACACCGCCGGCTACAGCCTCGGCCTGTTCCCCCTGGAGCACCCGCTGTCGGTCTACGGTGCCAACAACCTGGGCAAGAGCGCCTCGATCAACGCCCTGCAGTTCCCCATCCTGGCACGCATGTCGGACATGAGCTTCGGCAAGTACAGCCTGGAGCAGTCGCGGCGCTTCTACTTCGCCAGCGATACCAGCTACATCCTCTGCGAAGTCAACCTGCCCCACGGCCCCCACGTGATCGGCGTGGTCGGCCGCGGCCCGGGCGGCGGCTTCGGTCACCAGTTCTTCGCCTACGCCGGCGAGCTGGACCTGGCCCACTACCAGAAGAACGACACCTGCCTGCGCCAGAAGGAACTGTTCGCCAACCTCGAGCGCAACGGCCTCAAGGCCTACGAGCTCAAGCCGGACGAACTGCGCCGGCTGCTGGTCGGCGGCCACACCTCGATCCCGCTGGACCTGACCCTGATCCCGCTGCGCTCCACCAGCGAGCAGAGCCTGAAGACCTTCCGCGCCCTGTTCATCAACCTGCTGCACATGCGCGAGATCACCGCGGCCAAGCTCAAGCAGCTGTTCCTCGATGCCTTCGAGCACAGCCTGCGCTCCGGCAGCGTCGACTACATCGCCGCCTGCGACGAAGCCTTCCGCGACGTGCGCCGCATGGAGCAGGACTACAACTCGCTGGTCGCCGCCGGCCCGCTGGTCGAGGCCCTGGCCAACGGCGTGGCCCAGCGCGACATCCTGCGGGGCAAGCTGCACCGCCTGTCGCCGCTGCTCGACTCGCTGCTGGGCACCTGGCAGGACTACTCCGGCGCACGCAAGGAAGAACTGGTCATCCAGGCCGAGCACTACCGCAACGAACAGGACTCGCTGCAGAACGACCAGCGCAACGGCACCCAGGAGCTGATGCGCCTGGAGCGCGAGATCACCGGGATCCAGCGCTGGCTCGGCGAACTGTCGGTGCTGAAGAACCGCTTCGCCCTGGTCGATGACGTCAAGGTCCTCGAGCAGCAACTGCTGGCCGCCAAGGACGCCCACGACGAACTCGCCGGTGCCCTGGCCCAGTCCCGCCAGTTCAGCGCCGAGGACCTCGACGAGCGCTTGCGCGAGCTGGAGAAACGCCTGAAGTCGGTGAAGCAGCAACTCGATCACGCCGACAACAACAGCTACGCCCGCCTGCGCGAGGAATTCTCCCAGCAGGACGTCGAGCGCCTGATGCGCCTGTTCAACGGCGCGCTGTTCAGCCTGCCGCTGGGCGAGCGCGGCATCGAGCTGGACGAGAGCGACGTCTGGATCAAGACCCTGGAAACCCTGCTGGACAGTTTCAAGGGCGAGCGCTTCGAAGTGCCCGGCCTGTCCATCGACCTGTCCCACATCGAGCCGCCCGCCCTGCAGGCCCTGGCCGACCGCGCCGCCCTGCGCGACCAGAAGGAGCGCCTGGAGAAGGAGCTCAAGCAGCTCAAGACCCAGCAGTCGGTGGCCGCCGACCGCGCCGCCAGCAAGACCCGCACCGAGACCCTGTACCAGCAGGTACTGGACGCGCAGAAGGCCCTGGAAGACTTCCGTCGCACCCAGACCCTGAGCGCCGAGGAAGGCGAGAAGCTGGAGCAACTGGCCCAGTTCGAAGCCGCCCAGGACGAACTCAAGCGTTCCAGCGACGCCTTCACCGAGCGCGTCCAGCAGCTGTCGGCCAAGCTGCAACTGGTCGGCCGGCAGATCGCCGACATGGAAGCCAAGCAACGCACCCTCGACGACGCCCTGCGCCGCCGCCAGCTGCTGCCGGCGGACCTGCCGTTCGGCACGCCGTTCATGGAGCCGGTGGACGACTCCATGGACAACCTGCTGCCGCTGCTCAACGACTACCAGGACAGCTGGCAGGGCCTGCTGCGGGTCGACAACCAGATCGAGGCGCTGTACGCCCAGGTGCGCCTCAAGGGCGTGGCCAAGTTCGACAGCGAAGACGACATGGAGCGGCGCCTGCAACTGCTGATCAACGCCTACGCGCACCGCACCGACGAAGCCCTGACCCTGGGCAAGGCGCGCCGCGCGGCAGTCACCGACATCGCCCGGACCCTGCGCAACATCCGCAGCGACTACGACAGCCTGGAACACCAGCTGGCCCTGTTCAACCGCGAGATCAACCGGCGCCAGGTGTCCAACCTGGAGAGCTTCCGCATCGTCCTCGCGCCGAACAAGGAAGCCCTGCGGCACATCGACCAGATCATCCACAGCGCCGGCCAGTACGAGGAAGGCGAGACCCTGTCGGTGTTCGACCTGAGCCAGAGCGCCGAGCAGGACAACAAGAACGAGGAAGCCAAGGAGTACCTGGCCCGCCTCGTGGCCGCCAACCACAACCAGCTGGGCCTCAAGGACCTGTTCGAGCTGGCCTTCGAGATCACCAAGGTCAACGGCCAGCCGGTGATCCACACCGACATCGACGGCGCGGCGTCCAACGGCACCACCATGACCATCAAGGCGCTGACCAACATGTACCTGTTGCTGCACCTGATGGACCGCGACCTGGCCGGTCGCGTGCGCCTGCCGTACTACCTCGACGAGGCGGCGGACATCGACGAACGCAACCAGGCCGCGCTGCTGGAAACCAGCCTGCAACTGGGCTTCGTGCCGATCCTGGCGAGCGTGAAGCCGCAGGTGTCGGCGCGGGTGGCGATCGACCTGGAAGGCGGCAGCGGGCCGAACGGGATCTACATCGACGAGGCGGACTGGAAGTACATCAGCCGGCTGGATGTGGAGAAGGCGATCGTGCGGGAAGAAGAAGCGGCAGGCAGCGAAGCCTGAAACCTGGCGGCGGCGGGCGGATCCGGTTCCGCTCGCCGCCGCCTGGCGCTCAGAAGGAGATGCCGATCAGGATCGCCTCGGCGTCGATGTCGATGTCGATCTCGCGCCCTTCCAGGCCCTCTCCCGCCGCGGGCAACGCCTGGGTATCCATGATCGCGGACACCCCGATGTCATCGGCCAGTCGCAGCTTCAGGCGGCTCTTGCGCGTTCCGGCCTGCACACTCAGCACGCGCGCCTTCAATCGATTGACCCCTGTCCCCGGCAACGCGCTTGCGGCCAGCCTGATGGACGGCGCCTTGATCAGCAGCGAAACCTCCACGCCCGGGTGCAGGCCCAGCTCGACGGTACTTTCCTTGGTGACCGAAACGTCCAGGTGAAGGTTGGGCGACAGGCTGACGGTCACGCAGTCGACGATATCTTCCTGGCGGTCGACCCGGCTGATGACCCCCTGCAGCTGATTCCGCGCGCTGGTCTTCAGCATCATCTTGTTGTAGGCATACAGGATGTCCTGGTGATCCCCGAGGACACCCGCCAGTTCGGCCTGGAACTTCTCGATCAGGCGGTACGAGGCGATGAGGTTGTGCCCGTCGGTGGTCAGTTCGGCGCCACCGCCATGCTTGCCGCCCACGGTTTTCCTTACCAGGCAGCAACCGCACAGCTCCTCCAGGGCCTCGATCGAGGCCAGCGCCGAGCGATAGCTCATCTGCGAACTCACCGCGGCCTGGGTGATGGAGCCACTTTCGACGATGCCTTCGAGCAGGCGAATACGGTTCGCGGCGATGGGTTTGTTGCTGTCATGCCCGAGAGCGAGTACCACAGGAATGGACGCCATGAGCGCTGTTTGCCATCAACCCGAAAAGAAGTCGGCGACGTTACCACGGCGTGAAAGCAGGCGTCGAACCGGGCGACCGGGAAAATCAATGACCACGGAATTTACGAGCCTGCTCAGATAGTTACGTTTCCTGCCTGAACGCCCAAGGATATTTCCAAAGATTTCAGCTTGATGACATAAAAAGCGTTATGTATTTTTGTGCATATCGATGGGGCGCCAGGATGCGCCATGACAAGGGATCGTCTTAACCACCGTTATGCATATTTTTGCATATCGAAATCGCAAGGAGCGTCACATGGAAATCGCAACAGCAAACCTGCGTTCGGCGTCGCCGGTCGATAGTGACTGGCGCAACCAGTACCGGGCGGAATTCGAACGCCTGGCCTGCGCGGATGAGTACCCCTGCATCTACGTCAAGCAGGCCTACGAAAAGCACCACCTGACCTTCCACTACGTCGACGATGCCTACCGCGCAGCGGATCGGCAGGAAGCGCTCGCCGCCTTCAAGCACTACGTCGCCGACGTCCTGGCCACGCCGGAAGAACGCACTGCGGCGATGAAGATCCTGTTGATCGTGGTCAACAGCGACCCGCTTGAAGACGGCCACGAAGCACTGGCCTGGGACCTGCTCAACGATTTCGTTCGCCACGACGACATTCCCTGGCCTGCCCACCTGACCCGAAACCCCGAGGACGCCGACTGGGCCTATTGCTTCCAGGGGCAACGGATCTTCGTCAACATCTCCAGCCCCGAACACCAGTTGCGCCGCAGCCGCAACCTGGGTCGGCACCTGGTGCTGGTCCTGCAACTGCGCGACGGGATCGACTGCATCGCTCCGCCCGACAGCAAAGGGGATGTCATCCGCAGCTTCATCCGCAAGCGTATCGACGCCTATGACGGGGTCCCCGTCTCGCCCGACCTGGCCACCCACGGACAGGGCGAGAACCGGGACTGGAAACAGTTCTGGCTGGGCGACCGGGAAACCGTGATGCAGGGCAAGTGCCCCTTTCACGTCCCTGCCGGCAAATAAGGATTGTTTGCCGTATCACATTCGTCATGGAGCAGACGATGGCGCTCAAGAACTACCGATTCACGCCGGAGCTGACCCGGCGCCTGAATGAATTGTCGAAGACCGACAACTGGCACTCCTTGCTGGGGCTCGCCACGGATTTCAGCCTGGTCGCACTCTGTGCCTGGCTGTCCTTCGCGTTTCATTACTTCTACCCCGTTGCCGTCATGATCATCGGTGCACGCCAGCGTGGACTGGCGACGGTCATGCACGATGCCGCCCATGGCCGGGCAGCCTCCTCCAAGGCATTGAACGGAATCATCGGTCGCTACCTCACGGCGTTCCCGATCTTCCAGTCGTTCAATGCCTACAGGATCTCCCATGTGCAGCAACATCACCCCTACCTTGGAGATACCCGGAAAGACCCGGACTTCCTTTTCTACCAGGACATCGGCCTGTACGAACTGGACAGCAAGAAGGGCTTCTTCGTCGAGCATGTGCTGGCGACGATCCTGCTCTTCAATGCCCCGCAGTACATCGCCTACCTGTTCAAGCATCGATTCGGCGCGTTGATGCAGTACAAGCGTGAAGCGCTGTCCATGCTGCTGTTCTGGCTGGCGATCGTGGCCGTCGCCGCGGCCCTCGATCTGCTGGGCGCCCTGCTGCTGTTCTGGGTCGTGCCGTACCTGACCGCCTTCATGGTCATCGGCCGCTTCATCGAGATCGCCGAGCACTACCCCTTGCTGGGGCGCAGCGAAGAAGGCCTGGAACTGAGCCGCAACCGCTTCAGCCACCCGCTGGAAGGCGTGTTCCTGAGCGTGCATCAGGAGAACTTCCACCTGGTCCACCACCTGCGCCCCGCCATCCCCTGGTGGCGGATGAAGCAGGCTCACGCCGTGATGCTCGAAGACCCGGAATATCGCCGGGTGAATGATCAGTTCGGCGGAGTGTTCCTCTCCGCCAACGGCGTCAGGGCACTGATCCCGTCGCTGGTCGCCGGCGAGATAGACCTCCCCTCCCGTCCCTTTTCCGAACAGGAAGACGTCGCATGAAAGACGCTACCCGCTTGATGAATGTGCCGCCGGTCGGCCACGAGCACGAGCCCCTGGTGCAACCCATCTACCAGACCAGCCTGTTCCGCATGCCGGACTACGCCACCGCCGTCGCCACGGAACACAAGGTCCACCCTGGCTCCTACTACACGCGCTGGGGCAACCCGACGGTGAGCTACCTGGAGGACCAGCTGTCGCTGCTGATGCACACGGAACGATCGCTGGTCTTTCCCTCGGGCATGTCCGCCATCACCACCACCCTGTTTGCCCTGTTGCGTCCAGGGGACCTGATCGTCGTCGCCGACACCCTGTACGGCGACACCACGCGCTTCTTCCTCGAAGACCTGCGCAAGTGGGGAGTACGGGTCGAGCTGTTCGACCCCGCCGATGCCTCGACGCTGCGCCTTGCCAGCCAGGACGCCACCCCGGCCCTGGTGTACTACGAGGCGCTGAGCAACCCGGACCTCAAAGGCATCGACCTGGACGGTATCCTGGCCTTCTGCCATGACGTCTCGGCCCTCTCGGTGTGCGACAGCACCTTCGTGCCGCCGTACATGCGCAAGGCCGACGTCCGCCTGGCGGACATCGTCATCATGAGCCTGACCAAGTACGCCGGCGGCCATTACAGCGTGTTCGGCGGCTCCATCTCGTGCAGCGCCGCGTTGCAGGAGCGGATCTGGCATACCCAGTCGCTGTACGGAGCGGCCATCGACCCGACGGCCGCCTGGAACCTGTCCCAAGGGCTGAAGACCCTGGAGCTTCGCCTGGAACGGCAATCGCGAACCGCCCTGCAGGTCGCCCGCCGCCTGAGCGCGCACCGCCACGTGGAATGCGTCATCTATCCGCTGCTGGAGAACTACGCCCACGCACACCTGACATCACGCTATCTCGAGCTGGGCGGCGGGGTCGTGTCCTTCCTCGTGAAAGGCGGCCCCGAGGTCGTCGCCCGGCTGCTCGAGCGCACCCGGGTTGCCGGACTCTCGGTCAGCCTGGGCGGCATACACAGTTGCATCGAGCATGCCGAAGCGATGTCCCACTCGATGCTCAAGGCCATGGACGAACAGGTGCTGGACGCCTCCGGCTCGGAAAAGCCGGACCAGTCGCTGATCCGCCTGTCGGTGGGCATCGAGGACCCGATGGACCTGACCGATGACCTGCTCCAGGCACTCGACTCACTCTGAAAGGACGCCACCATGCACGTCGAACAACTTGCAGGAAAAACCTTGTGCTTCGCCGGCTCCGGCGGCCTGGACAGCATGACCATCGTCAGTTGGCTCAAGGCCCATGGCGTCAAGGTCGAATGTGTCACCGCGGACTTCGGCCAACCGGATGAAAGCAGCCTGGACGCGGTCCGCGAGCGCATGCTCGCGGCAGGCGCCAGCGCCGTGCACATCGTCGACCTGCGCCACAACCTGGCCAGGGCCGGGCTGGAGGTCATCAAGGCCAGGGCATTCCACGCCGGACGCTACTGGAACACCACCGGCGTCGCCCGCCATGTGCTGCTCAAGGGCATGCTGGAAACGATGCGCTCGCTGGGGCTGGACATCGTGTCCCACGGCTGCACCGGCCGCGGCAACGACCAGGTCAGGTTCCAGCACATCACCAATCTGCTGGAGCCCGGTTTCACGGTGTACGCGCCCTGGCGCGATCCCGCGTTTCTGCGCCAGTTCCAGGGCCGCAAGGCCATGATCGAGTACTGCCAGGCCCAGGGCCTGCCACTCAAGGCCAGTGCCGAGGTCATCTACTCCACCGATGCCAACCTGCTCGGCCTGACCCATGAAGCCGGCATTCTGGAAAGCCTGGAAACCGCTGCCTCGGTGGTCACCCCGACCATGGGCGTGTCGGTGCTGGAGGCCGCCGAAACGCCACAGGAGGTCACCATCGGCTTCGACCAGGGCCGTCCCTGCGCCATCGACGGACAGCGTCTCGATGCACTGGCACTGCTCGAACGGGCCAATGCCATCGCCGGCCGCCATGGCATCGGCATGCACGTGCACCTGGTCGAGGACCGGGTCATCGGCATCAAGTCCCGGGGCGTCTACGAGGCGCCAGGCATGGAACTGCTGGGCAGCTGTCACGAGTACCTCGGCCAGATCGTCTTCGACGACAGCGCCAGGCGGCTGTTCGGCCATCTGAGCGAGCTGGTGGCAGACCACATCTACCGCGGCACCTGGTTCGACAAGACCTCGGCCGCCGCCATGGCGGCCATCGACGAGTTGTCCAGCGGCATGAGCGGTGAGATCACCGTCAGGCTCTACAAGGGCACGCTGGCCTTCGTCGCTGCACGTGGCATTGCCGGCGCCCTGTACAACCAGGACAACGCTTCCATGGAGGCGGTCGGCAGCTTCAGCCATGCGGATTCGGAGGGTTACCTTCAGGCGACCGGCCAGAGCATCAAGATGGCCGGGCTGACAGGCGCAATCAACCGGCTACTGTATCAACGGATCTAGCGGGTCGCGCCTCGACCCGCAGGCACACTATCCGGCACGACACCCGTCGTGCCGGCACCTGGAGAGAAGATGGAACTCGCTCAAAACATCAGACTGGGCATTATCTGTGCCCTGCTCGCAGCGTTCTTCAACAGCACGTCAGGCATCTTCGCCAAGCTGCTGATCGATTCGTACACACCGGGAGACATCGCCTTCGGCAAATGCCTGGTGGCCTTCGTCTGCCTCGGCGCCTGGGTCGCTCTCAGTGGCCGCTGGCGCAGGCTGGACCTGCGCTGGCGGGCCATGGTCGCCGTCGCGATCTGCGCGCTGTTCGGCATCTTCGGCCTGTTCACCTTCGAGACCATCGCCTACCAGGGCATGGCCGCGCCGCTCGTGGTCCTGACCCTGATCGGCTCGTCCACGGTCACCACGCTGGTCATCGGGCATTTCTTCTACGGCGAGGCCATCACCCGCAACACGCTCTTCTGCCTGCTGATGATCCTGTCCGGCCTGCTGCTGATGCTGCCGCAGGGCGCTCACGCCGAACCTCGCTACCTGCTGATGGCCATCTGCTCGGGAGCCTGCTACGGCGCATTCCTGGTGCTGGCCAAGTACCTGAACCTGATGGAGGGGCTGGAGGGCACCTGGCTGCTGATCGGCGTCGGTACCCTGTACCTCATGCCATTGACCAGCGCGCCCCTGGAACTGCTGTCCGCCCCCGAGGCCTGGCGTTTCCTCCTGCCGCTGGCGATCTTCCCGACCATCCTCGGCTACTTCTTCACCGTGAAGGCCCTGAGAAACGCCCCGGCCTCGACCGTGCAGCTGTTCGAGATCTCGGAGCCGGTGTTCTCCGCGATCCTGGCGTTCCTGGTCCTGCGGGAGTTCGTCACCCTGAACGAGGGCATCGGCTCGCTGCTGGTCGTCGCCTCGCTGCTGGTCTACCAGTTCAACCTGCTGGAGCGCCTGCTGCAAAGGCGCACGCAAGCGGTCAAGTAGAAACGACCGGGGCCGCAATGCGGCCCCGGAAGGATCGGACGTGGCAGATCAATGCGCCCAGGGCAGGATCGGAATCGCCGTCACCGCATTCTGCGGGCTGCCCTCGATCAGGCGGTCGCTGTACACCAGGTACACCAGCGTGTTGCGCGACTTGTCGAAGAAGCGCACCACCTGCATGGTCTTGAACACCAGCGAGGTGCGTTCCTTGAACACTTCCTCGCCATCCTTGAGGTTACCCTTGAACTCGATCGGCCCGACCTGGCGGCAGGCGATGGACGCCTCCGCGCGGTCCTCGGCCAGGCCCAGGCCGCCCTTGACGCCGCCGGTCTTGGCCCGCGACAGGTAGCAGGTCACACCCGACACCTTGGGATCGTCGAAGGCCTCGACGACGATCTTGTCGTTCGGGCCGAGCATCTTGAACACCGTGGATACCTCACCCACCACTTCCGCCGAGGCCAGCATCGGCATCGCCAGCAGGGCGGCGGCAAACAGTCCCTTGAACACGTTCGTTCTCCTCACACCAGAATCAGGTTGTCGCGGTGCACCAGCTCCGGCTCGGCGCTGTAGCCCAGCAGGGCCTCGATGGCATCCGACGGCTGGCCGATGATCTTCTGCGCTTCCAGCGCGCTGTAGTTGGCCAGGCCGCGGGCGACCTCGACGCCATCCGGGCCGACGCAGACCACCATCTCGCCACGGCGGAAGCTGCCCTGCACGGTCTTCACGCCGACCGGCAGCAGGCTCTTGTTGGCTTCGCGCAGCGCCTGCACGGCACCGGCGTCGAGCACCAGGGTGCCGCGGGTCTGCAGGTGGCCGGCCAGCCACTGCTTGCGTGCCGCCAGCATGCCGCGCTCCGGCGACAGCAGGGTGCCGATGCGCTCGCCGGCCTTGAGGCGGTCCAGCACGCGCTCGATGCGCCCGCCGATGATGATGGTGTGGGCACCGGAACGGGCCGCCAGGCGGGCCGCCCGCAGCTTGGTCTGCATGCCGCCGCGGCCCAGCGCGCCACCGGTGCCGCCCGCCACGGCGTCCAGCGCCGGATCGTCGGCACGGGCTTCGTAGATCAGCTGGGCTTCGGGGTTGTTGCGCGGATCGGCGTCGAACATGCCGTCACGGTCGGTGAGGATCACCAGCAGGTCGGCCTCGACCAGGTTGGCCACCAGCGCCGCCAGGGTGTCGTTGTCGCCGAAACGGATCTCGTCGGTGACCACGGTGTCGTTCTCGTTGATCACCGGCACCACGCCCAGTTCCACCAGGGTGCGCAGGGTGCTGCGGGCGTTGAGGTAGCGCTTGCGGTCGGAGAGGTCGTCGTGGGTCAGGAGAATCTGCGCGGTGTGCTTGCCGTGCTCGGCGAAGCTCGACTCCCAGGCCTGCACCAGGCCCATCTGGCCGATGGAGGCGGCAGCCTGCAGCTCGTTCATCGCGCTCGGTCGCTTGGTCCAGCCCAGACGGCTCATGCCGGCAGCCACGGCTCCCGAGGAGACCAGCACCAACTCGACGCCCGCTTCACGCAGGGCCACCATCTGCTCGACCCAGACGCCCATCGCCGCGCGATCCAGGCCCTTGCCATCCGCCGTCAGCAGGGCACTGCCAATCTTCACGACCCAGCGCTGGGCACCTGTCACCTTGCTCCGCATCTTATTCCAACCTATCGATCTGTGTGGATTCTGTAGATAACAAAACGCCGCTTGAAAAAGCGGCGTTCAGTGTACTGCAACGGATCAGTCGCGCACGTAAATGATTTCCGGACCGTCTTCGTCGTCCTCGTCGCCCCAGAAGTCATCGTCGTCATCGCTGGCATCGGCCACGCTCTTGACGCCGGTGTGACGCAGGGTGCGGGCGTCGTCGAGGGCCTGCAGCTGGGCGCGGGCCTCGTCCTCGATGCGTTGGTCGAGGTCACGCAGTTCCTCGGCGTAGGCCGGGTCGGCCGCCAGGCGGTCGGCGCGGTCCTCGAGGTAGCGCATCAGGTCGTGGCTGATCTGCTCGGTGCCCTGGCGGGAGATGGCCGAGATCAGGTAGACCGGACCTTCCCACTGCAGACGGTCGACCACTTCCTTGACCCGCGCCTCGCGCTCGTCTTCCGGGATCATGTCCGACTTGTTCAGCACCAGCCAGCGCTCGCGCTCGCACAGCGACGGGCTGAAGCGCAGCAGCTCGTTGACGATCACTTCGGCGGCATCCGCCGGGCTGCTTTCGTCCAGCGGCGCCAGGTCGACCAGGTGCAGCAGCACGCGGGTGCGGGCCAGGTGCTTGAGGAAGCGGATGCCCAGGCCGGCACCGTCGGAAGCGCCTTCGATCAGGCCGGGGATGTCGGCGATGACGAAGCTCTTCCAGCGGTCGACGCTGACCACGCCCAGGTTCGGCACCAGGGTGGTGAACGGGTAGTCGGCAACCTTCGGCTTGGCCGCGGAGACGGCACGGATGAAGGTACTCTTGCCGGCATTCGGCAGGCCCAGCAGGCCAACGTCGGCGAGGACCTTCATTTCCAGCTTGAGGTCACGCTGCTCGCCCGGCTTGCCCGGCGTGGTCTGGCGTGGCGCGCGGTTGGTACTGGATTTGAAACGGGTGTTGCCCAGGCCGTGCCAGCCGCCCTGCACCACCATCAGTTTCTGCCCGGCCTTGACCAGGTCGCCGATGATTTCCTGGGTGCTGGCGTCGATCACGGTGGTACCGACCGGAACCCGCAGGATCAGGTCTTCACCCTTCTTGCCGGTGCAGTCGGTGCTGCCACCGTTGGCGCCACGCTCGGCTTCGAAATGACGGGTGTAACGGTAGTCGACCAGGGTGTTGAGGTTTTCGTCGGCGACCATGTAGATCGAGCCGCCATCGCCACCGTCACCACCGTTGGGACCACCGTTCTCGATGAATTTTTCGCGACGGAAGGCCATGCAACCGTTACCGCCATCACCGGCTTTGACCCGGATCGATACTTCGTCAACAAACTTCATTCAAAACCGCCTCTCGTCGGATGGACGAGCTGAGTGACCAGATACGTAAGGCTCTTGCAAAAATGAGCGCGGCGACCCCCGTCATGCGAATACAGCGCCGGCAGCCCAAGCGGACAGCTTTGCAAGAGACTCACTCCAAAAACGAAAAAGCCCCGTCGCAAGACAGGGCTCTTCCAGCGTGCGCGCGATTACTCGGCGACAACGCTCACGTAACGACGACCGAAGGCGCCTTTTACTTCGAACTTGATCTTACCCGCGATCTTGGCGAACAGGGTGTGATCCTTGCCCATGCCAACGCCGTAGCCGGCGTGGAACTGGGTGCCGCGTTGGCGGACGATGATGTTGCCTGGAACGATAGCCTGGCCGCCATACATCTTCACGCCAAGGCGTTTGGCTTCTGAGTCGCGACCGTTACGGGTACTACCACCAGCTTTTTTGTGTGCCATGAGTTCAATTCTCCTGAAGGGGGATTAGGCTGGATTAAGCCTGAATACCGGTGATTTTGATCTCGGTGAACCACTGGCGGTGGCCCATGCGCTTCATGTGGTGCTTACGGCGGCGGAACTTGATGATGCGCACTTTGTCGTGACGACCTTGGGAGATCACTTCAGCGACAACCTTGGCACCAGCAACGACTGGAGCGCCGATGTTCACGTCGTCGCCATTGGCGACCAGCAGAACGCGGTCGAAAGTAACGGATTCGCCAGTGGCGACTTCCAGTTTTTCGATTTTCAGGTATTCACCTTCGGCGACTTTGTACTGCTTGCCACCGGTAACAATTACTGCGTAAGACATGGTATTTCTCCGATAATCCTGCTCACCCAGCGCTTTATAGGAAGAATATTGGCTGGCATGGCTGCACGAGGCTGGAACGGCCCGGTGCAATTGCGTAAGGCAGGTGCTGCCCAGGAAGTAGGGTGCGCGATTGTACGCAAGCCACCCGGCCCTTGCAAGTGGCGCCCCGGGCCGCCCGGCCGGGCGCCTTGACAGGCCGGAACCCGCAACCTAGCATGCCGCGCAACCTATATGGAGCACCTGTGGCCGATGCAACCCCAAGCTTTCTACCGCGCGGTAGCGGACGATTTCAGCGCCGTTGACGAGATCATCAAGAAACAGCTGACTTCCCGCGTTCCGCTGGTATCGAAAATCGGCGACTACATCACCTCGGCCGGCGGCAAGCGCCTGCGTCCGCTGCTGGTGCTGCTCTGCGGCAAGGCCCTGGGTCGCGAAGGCGACGACCTGCGCCTGCTCGCCGCCACCATCGAGTTCCTGCACACCGCCACCCTGCTGCATGACGACGTGGTCGACATGTCCGGCATGCGCCGTGGCCGCTCCACCGCCAACGCCCTCTGGGGCAACGCGCCGAGCGTGCTGGTGGGCGACTTCCTTTATTCCCGCTCGTTCGAAATGATGGTCGAACTGGGCTCGATGCCGGTCATGCAGATCCTCTCCAAGGCCACCCGGGTCATTGCCGAGGGCGAAGTCCTGCAACTGTCGCGGGTACGCGACGCCAGCACCACCGAAGAGATCTACATGGACGTCATCCGCGGCAAGACCGCGATGCTGTTCGAAGCCTCGACCCACAGCGCCGCCGCCCTGGCAAACGCCAGCGAAGAACAGCGCGAGGCCCTGCGCACCTTCGGCGACCACCTGGGCGTGGCCTTCCAGCTGGTCGACGACCTGCTGGACTACAAGGGCGACGCGCAGACCCTGGGCAAGAACGTCGGCGACGACCTCGCCGAAGGCAAGCCGACCCTGCCGCTGATCTACACCATGCGCGAAGGCACCCCGGAACAGGCTGCGCTGGTCCGCCAGGCCATCCAGAAAGGCGGGATCGAGGACCTGGAGCGCATCCGCGAAGCCGTCGAAGCCTCGGGTTCGCTGGACTACACCGCCAACCTGGCCCGCGACTACGTGGCCCGCGCCATCGCCTGCCTGGAAGTGCTGCCGGCCAGCGAATACCGCGATGCGCTGGTGGAACTCAGCGAATTCGCCGTCGCCCGCACCCACTGATCCTCCCCGCCCGGCCCGTCGTCCGACGGGCCTGATTTTCCTCTGTCAGGCAAAACCCTATACAATGTGGGTTTTCTGCACGCACGACCCGAGGAAACTTAGTGAGCACCTTGCCACCCTGCCCCAAATGCAATTCCGAATACACCTATGAAGACGGCGCTCAACTGATCTGCCCCGAGTGCGCCCACGAGTGGTCGGCCAGCGGCGAAGCCGAGGCGGCCAACGATGACGTGGTGAAGAAGGACGCAGTGGGCAACGTCCTGCAGGACGGCGACACCATCACCGTGATCAAGGACCTCAAGGTCAAGGGCACCTCGCTGGTGGTCAAGGTCGGCACCAAGGTGAAGAACATCCGCCTGTGCGATGGCGACCACGACATCGACTGCAAGATCGACGGCATCGGCCCGATGAAGCTGAAATCGGAGTTCGTCCGCAAGGTCTGACCCCCATCTTTCCAGGTGCGCCCTGCGACACGGGCGCGCACCTCGGCAGAAAATGCAAATAATTCCCAATTAGCTCTTGCTATTCCAATAATAAGAATTATTCTCATTGAACGCTTTCAAGGAGAATAGCCATGACTTATCTGATCGACGCCTGGCTTGACCGCCCGCACCCTTACCTGCGCATCCTCCACCGCGAGACCGGTGAAGTCTGTGCCGTGCTCGAAGAAGCCGCGCTGGATGAACTGCGCGACCAGGGCGACCTGGACCTGAACGGATTGAATTCGAGCGAGCCGATCGTGCTCAAGGAACTGGTGAGGAACCTGTTCCTGTTCTGCTATGCCCGGGCGTTGCGCCCGAACACCCCGCATACGGGGTTCTAGCTGATTTCCGTGTCGTTCTTCAGGCCCCTATCGCTGGCAAGCCAGCTCCCACAGGTTCAGCAGTGCATGCGATCCCTGTGGGAGCTGGCTTGCCAGCGATGAGGCCCGAAAGGACAAGGAAGACCTTGCCCCCAGGCACAAGCCTTACAGAACGTCCAGCAGCTCGACGTCGAACACCAGCACGCTGTGCGGCGGGATGCTGCCGACGCCCTGGGCGCCGTAGGCCAGCTCGCTCGGCACGTACAGGCGCCATTTGCTGCCCGCGTTCATCAGTTGCAGGGCCTCGGTCCAGCCGGCGATCACGCCGCCGACCGGGAATTCCGCTGGCTGGCCACGATCGTAGGAGCTGTCGAAGACAGTGCCGTCGATCAGGGTGCCGTGGTAGTGGGTGCGCACGCTGTCTTCACGGGTCGGCTTGGCGCCTTCGCCGGCGGTCAGCACTTCGAACTGCAGGCCGGAAGCCAGGGTGGTGATGCCTTCGCGCTTGGCGTTCTCGACCAGGAATTCCTTGCCGGCAGCGGCAGCGGCTTCAGCCTTGGCGGCCTGCTCGGCCTGCATGACTTCACGGATGACCTTGAAGCTGGCCGACAGGTCGGCTTCGCTGACGCGGCTTTCGGCACCGTTGAAGGCGTCGGTCAGGCCGGCCAGGATGGCTTCCAGGCTGACGCCCGGTGGCGGGTTGTCGCGCAGTTGACCGCCCAGTTGACGGCCGATGCCGTAGCTGACGCGCGTTTCGTCGGTGGACAGGTTGATTTCGGACATTGATCTACTCCGCAGCAGGGCGCACTGACGACCGCGCCCTTCATGAAAAGGGCGAGCAGCCTAGCACACTGCGGCGAAGCGAATCAGCTACCTGGCGGAACGACGGGACAACGGCAGCTTGAGATCTTCCTCGGGCACGTCGGGCATGCCGCACATTTCATCCTGCACCGACCAGTGCACCAGGTGCAGGGGCAGCGCCGGCAGGCCGTCGAGCAGGTGATGGGCCTCTTCCACCGAATGCACCTTCAGGCGCGCGCCGCGGGGATCGGTGAGGGCGTGGGCGTGGCCATGGGCGCGGGCTTCCAGCAGGTAGTCACCGCCTTCGATGGCAATCAGGTTGATCTCCTGGATATGGCCCGTACGGGCCTGGACGTTCAGTTCGTGCAGGTTCATGACAGTACCTCGCAGCGGGAACAGTCGAGCGACCGTTCATTTTTTGTACAGCCACGGGCAAAGCACAAGGCAGAAACGCAACCGCCCGTCCGTTTGGCAACGGACGGGCGGTGCGGGACGCGAGGGACGCCGGGATCAGTGCTTGGTGAGCTTGTCCAGGTAACCCATGGCGAACGCCGAGACCACGAAGGTCATGTGGATGATCACGTACCACATCAGGTACTGGGTGGAGATGTTCTGCGCATCCATGAACACCCGCAGCAGGTGGATCGAGGAAATCGCCACGATCGAGGCGGCCACCTTCATCTTCAGCGACGAAGAGTCCATCTTGCCCAGCCAGCTGAGCTTTTCCTTGTCTTCGTCGATGTCCAGTTGCGAGACGAAGTTCTCGTAGCCGGAGATCATCACCATCACCAGCAGACCACCCACCAGGGCCATGTCGATCAGCGACAGGATCACCAGGATCAGGTCGGCCTCGGCCAGGCTGAAGATGTTCGGCAGGACGTGGAAGATTTCCTGGAAGAACTTCAGCGCCAGCGCCAGCAGGCCCAGCGACAGTCCAAAGTAGATCGGTGCGAGCAGCCAGCGCGAGGCGTACATCGCATTTTCGATAAAGCGTTCCATTGAGCGAGTCACCTGAAGGCCGGGGGAAAATCGGCCGGGAGTATATCAGCCGGACGTGCAGGAAAAAGCCCGCGACGTGCTGTCGCGGGCCCGCTCGCGGGGCAAGGACTCAGGCTTCAGTGATGAACGTGGCCGTTGACCCGGCGCAGTTGCGCCTGCAGGTGCACGCTCCAGATCTGCGGATCGTCGGCGAGCTGGTAGCCGTGCAGGGTCAGGCTGTCGACGATGGCGTTGAGCACCGACTCGGCAACGAAGGGGCCATGGAACGGGCCCTGGGCCTTGATCGCGGAAGGTTGTTCGCCAGCCATGCCGGCGGCGAAGAGAAGCGTCCACATGCCGGTGTCGCCGGCCAGGGGACGTATGCTGCACTCAATCCGGGTCACCAGACCCAGGCATTGGCGGGTAAGGCTGAGGCTGCGCGGCATGGCGACGACCCTCGGAAGCATCTCGTTCAGCCTTCGAGCAAGGCTGTTTCCATCCTGTACCGACGACTATCCTGACTTGAAGAATAGAAGAAAACCGGCCAGCACAAGCGACCGACGGCAAACGGGCGCCGAATGGTCATGCCATCGCGACGCCCGCCAGTATCCCGTCAGGCCGGCTTGACCTCGGCAAGTGCCTGTTCCGCCTGCTCTTTCTCCGCCTCCTTGAGATCGTCCTCGCTGATCATTTCGGCGATCACCCGCAGGCGCTCCACCACCCGGGCGTTGACGCTGCCCTCGGGGAACTGGCCATCGGCATCCGGCGCGCCGGCCGGTTCGCCCACCAGCAGGCTGAGGGCCTCGTCGGCCTGGCTGACCGCGTAGACGTGGAACTGCCCGGCACGCACGGCCTGGAGCACTCGCTCGTCGAGCATCAGGGTGGAGACGTTGGCCTTGGGAATGATCGCCCCCTGCTCGCCGGTCAGGCCACGGGCCTCGCAGAGCCGGAAGAAGCCCTCGATCTTCTCGTTGACGCCGCCGACCGCCTGCACTTCGCCGAACTGGTTGATCGAACCGGTAATGGCGAAACATTGCTTGAGCGGGGTCTTCGACAACGCCGAGATCAGCGTGCACGCCTCGCCCAGCGAGGCGCTGTCACCGTCGACGTAGCCGTAGGACTGCTCCAGGGCGATGCTCGCGGAGATCGCCAGGGGGAATTCCTGGGCATAGCGACTGCCGAGGTAGCCGGTGAGGATCATCACCCCCTTGGAGTGGATCGGCTGGCCGAGGTTGACCTCGCGCTCGATGTCGACGATGCCGCTGCCGCCCGGGTACACCGTGGCGGAGATCCGCGCCGGCACGCCGAACGCCGAATCGCCCACTTCCAGCACGGTCAGGCCGTTGCACTTGCCCACCGCGGCGCCTTCGGTGTCGATGAGGATGATCCCGGCGAGCATGTCGTCGAGGATCCGCGCCGACACCCGCCCGGTGCGGGTGGCCTTGGCCTTGAGCGCGCGCTCGATATGGCCGACGTCGGTCATCTCGTCGTTGGCCAGGTGGCGGATGAAGTCCGCCTCGCTGACCAGCTGGAACAGGTCGCCGATGCGAGCCGACAGACGCTTCTGGTTTTCCGCCAGGCGCGCGCTGTAGGTCGCCAGGCGCGCCACCGCGTCGGCGGTCAGAGGCGCCATGCCTTCCTCGCTGGTGCGGGTTTTCAGCAACTGGGCGAACTGCTCCAGGCTCTCGTCGTGCATCGGGATCTCTTCATCGAAATCCACCAGCACGCGGAACATCTCCTGGAAGTCCGGATCATGGTCCTGCAGCGCGTAGTAGAGCTGGCGCGCGCCGATGATCACGACCTTGACCTGCAGCGGGATCATCTGCGGCGTCAGGGTCACGGTGGCGATGCGGCCCAGTTCGCCCAGCGGCGACTCCATCTTCAGCTTGCGCGACTGCAGGGCACGCTTGAGGGCATCCCAGACGAACGGCTCGCCGAGCATCTTCTCCGCTTCGAGAATCAGGAAACCGCCGTTGGCGCGGTGCAGCGCCCCCGGGCGCAGTTGCCGGTAGTTGGTGTACAGGGCGCCCTGGTCGGTGCTGTATTCGATGCGGCCGAACAGGTTGTCGTAGGTCGGGTGCGGTTCGAACACCACCGGTGCGCCGCCGTTGACGGCATGGCCGACCACCAGGCTTGGCGACAGTTGCTCCTCGAGCATCTTGCGCGCCACGGCGTCGACCTTGCTGTCATCCACCAGTTGCTCGACCACGGTGCGCAACAGGTGCACCTGCATGGCCTGCAGGTAGGCACAGACCGCGGCGTTCTCCGAGTACTTCTCCGACAGCGGGCCGAGCAGCGGTTGCAGGGCCAGGGTGATGGTCTCTTCGTTGAGCTGACGCAGCTGGTTGTTCGACTCGCGTTTCCATTGCGGCAGGCTGGCCAGTTCCTCGTTGAGGCGTTCCTCGAGGTCGGCGATATCCTGGTGGAAGCGCTCACGCTCGGCTTCCGGCAACTGGGCGAACTCGGCTTCGTCGAGGGCCTTGCCGTCGCTCATCGGGGTGAAGGCGACATTGCTGCTGTCGCGGTACAGCGCCACGTCCTTCTCCAGCGAGGCACGCTCGATCACATCGAGGGCACGGTCGTAGCGCTGGTTGAAGGCACGGTCGATGGCGCTCTTCTTCTGCTGGTAGGAGGGATGCTCGAACACCGCCGGGAAGGTCACCACAAGGTTGTCGATCAGGCTGCCGATATCGGCGACGAAGGTGCTCGCGCTACCGGGCGCCAGCTCCACCGCACGCGGCTCGCGCGGCTCGTCGAAGTTGTTGACGTAGACCCAGTCGGACGGGGTCTGCAGGCGCTTGCCTTCGGCCTTGAGGTAGCGTTTGACGAACGAGAAGCGGCCGGTGCCCGGCTCGCCCATGACAAACACGTTGTAGCCCGGACGGGGCATGGCGACACCGAACTGCAGGGCCTCTACCGCACGTTCCTGGCCCAGTACACCGCGAAATGGTTCCAGATCATTGGTTGTGGAAAAAGCGAACTGTTCGGCAGAGAACGGCCGGGTCAGGGCTTCTGGCGCAAGACGCAGGCTCGCAGCGACAGGATCGGGCATCGGGCTTCCTTACTTCGGCGGGGCAGATGCGGGCATTCTGGCGCCGCCTGCAGCCGCGTTGCAAGGCTCTTGGCGCATTTGCCCACAGGCGTCGAAAACGTGATGAGAACCGCGTGTTAAAGCAATATTTCGCAATTAATAACGGAACCCCAGGATCCTGCCTAAACTCTACACTGCGCGGCCGGGTAGATAACCGGACCCGATCTGGCAGCACCCCTGAGGTACGCCGGACAACCCTGACCTTTGGTTTGCAAATCAAAAAGAGAACAAAGCTATGAAACGGATTCTTCTGGGTACTCTGTTCACCGCGGTCTCCATCAACGCCATGGCCCAGGCGCCAGGCGGCCCGGACTGCGGCTGGGGCAACATGCTGTTCGAAGGCCAACGCGGCACCCCTGCTCACTTCCTCGCCTCCACCACCAACGGCACCTCGGGCAACGCCACCTTCGGCATGACCTCGGGCACCAACGGCTGCTCCACCAACGCTGCGCTGACCTACGGCGGCAAGTCCTGGATCGCCATGAACGGCATGATGAACGAGCTGTCCGAGGACATGGCCAAGGGCCAGGGCGAAGCCCTGACCACCTACGCCGTGGTGCTCGGTGTAGCGCCTGAAGACCGCGCGCACTTCGCCGCCGTCACCCACCAGCACTTCCAGGACATCTTCAAGACCGCGGACACCACCGCCGAAGACGTCCACACCAACACCCTCGCCGTGCTCAAGTCCGACGCGCGCCTGGCCAAGTACGCAACGCCGGCCTGAGGCCGACATCGCGTCACCCCGCCCCGCACCGGGGCGGGCTGTTGATCCCCATCGGCTTCATCGAGAAGTAGTCGCCCGACATGCTCAAACGCCTCGCCTACCTGGCGCTCTGTGCCTGTGCGCCGTTGCACGCGGCACCTTTCATGGATGAATCGCGCCTGCAACGCCTGGCCGAAGATCCCTACTGGATCGCCCTCGGTCACTACGAGACGGGCAAGCTGGGCGGCTGGCGCAGCTATGTCGACGACCAACGGTTCTTCCTCGCCGAGGACGGCGCGCATCACCCCGAGCGCGAACTGGCCGCCACCGTGCAGGCCCTCTACGCACCGGCCAGCAAGGGCGACAGCCACGCCCAGTGCGTGTATCCGGCGCGAACCCGCTGGCTGCGCGAGCAACTGCAGCTCACCGATCTGCCGAGCCCCGACTGCGCCGAGTACCAGCGCTGGTTCAAGGACGTGGCACCGCACAGCGCCGTGCTGATCTTCCCCGCCGCCTACCTGAACAGCCCGTCGTCGATGTTCGGCCACACCCTGCTGCGCATCGACCAGGCCGACGTGCAGAGCAACCAGACCGCCCTGCTCAGCTACGCGGTCAACTTCGGTGCCTATATCGAAGGCAACGACAACAGCATCCTCTATGCCTGGAAGGGCCTGATGGGCGGCTACCCCGGGCTGTTCGCCTTCGTCCCCTACCAGGAAAAGCTCTCCGAGTACCGCAGCCTGGAAAACCGCGACCTGTGGGAATACCAGCTGAACCTCACGCCCGAGGAAACCGGGCGCATGGTCGAGCATCTCTGGGAGCTCAAGCAGATCCGCTTCGACTACTTCTTCTTCGACGAGAACTGCTCCTATCGCCTGCTGGAGCTGCTCCAGGTGGCACGCCCGAGCCTGGACCTGACCTCGCACTTCCCTCTCACCGCGATCCCCACCGACACGGTCAAGGCGGTGAAGCACGCCGGGCTGGTCGAGCGGGTGGACTACCGTCCGTCGCGGGAGCGCGAACTGCTGGCCCGCGCCGAACCGCTGGACAAGGCCGAGCAGCAACAGGTGCTGGCCGTGGCGGCCGATACTGCCCGCCTGCAAAGCCCCGAATTCACTGCCCTGCCCCTGCCACGCCAGGCCCTGGTGCAGGACGCCGCCTATCGCCTGGAGCGCTACCGCGCCACCGGCCAGGAACGGGACCCGGAACAGGCCCGGCGCAGCTTCGAACTGCTGCGGGCGATCAACCGCAATCCGCCGCCGCCACTGCAGATCGAACGTCCCGGCCTGCCGGAGGATGGCCACGAATCGCGCACCTGGCAGCTGGGCGTCGGCACCCGCGAGGACCGGGCATTCGCCGAATACGGCCTGCGCATGGCCTACCACGACCTCAACGACAACCACTACGGTTTCCCGCTGGGCGCCCAGATCGAGATCCTCCAGCTCAAGCTGCGCCAGTACGAAGGCAACGACTGGCAGGTACAGCGCCTGGACCTGGCGACCATCCGCTCGCTGACACCGCGCAACGACCTGCTCAAGCCCTGGTCCTGGCAGGTCGCCGGCGGTCTGGAACGGGTGCCGGGCAAGCATGGCGATGAAGTGCTGGTCAGCCACGTCAATGGCGGTGCCGGCGGGACCTGGGCACTGGGCGACGATGTGCTGGGCTTTGCCCTGGGCACCGTACGGGTCGAGCACCACAACGATTTCGCCCAGTTCATCGCCCCGGCGGCGGGGTTCAACAGCGGGCTGCTATGGCGCAACGGGCTGGGCAACCTGAGTGTCGAGGCCAGGGGCGATTACTTCGTCAATGGCGAGGTGCGCCGCAGCCTGAGCCTCAACCAGCAGTGGGAACTCAGCGACAGCCTGGGGCTGCGGCTGAGTGCCAGGCGCGAGTTCAGCCAGTTGGCGACGGCGCAGAACGAAGTGATGCTGGAACTGAAGTGGTACAACTACTGATGGCGCTTTCATAGGCCTCGTCGCTGGCCTGCCATCGAGAGTTTCACGGCCTTTTGACAGCACACTGACAATCCCCCTCCTAGACTTTCCCCATCCTGTGGAGAGTCCGTGATGCGCTGTTATTGGGTGTTTGCTGTGCTGTTGCTGGCGGGTTGCCAATCGACCCACCAGCAGTTGATCGAAAAAGGTTATCCACCGGCCTACGCCGATGGCTTCCAGGATGGCTGCGGCAGTGGCCGCCAGGCTGCCGGGGTAATGGCGGGAGAATTCCGCAAGGACGTGCCCCGCTACCTGCACGACCGCCGCTACGAAACCGGCTGGGACGACGGCTTCCGCCAGTGTCAGACGATGCGCGAGAGCCAGGACCAGCAGAACTACTACAACCGCCACTGGGACGAACGCGAGGAGCAGTGGCAACGGGAAAAGGACAACGACGCGGCGCGGGCCTATCGGCGTTGAAAACGTCGCAATCGGGCATCCGCTGAAACCGCGATCCTGCCAGCATGGTCTTCTGGCAAAGGAGACCCTTCATGAGCCGAGCATTCGTCAACGAAGACCAGGCCGCCGCCCAGGCCAGCCAGCCGGTCGAGCGCAGCATCAGCGACCAGCCCAACTACGTGACCGCCCGCGGACTCGCCGAGCTTCAGCAGCGGGTGATTCAACTCAATCGCCTGCGCAGCGACCTGCTCGCCCAGGGTGAACGGGGCGACAAGCAGGCGCTGGCCGATGCGGAGCGTGACCTGCGCTACTTCAGCGCACGGCAGCAGAGCGCCCAGGTGGTACCGGCGGCGACGTCGAGGGACAAGGTACAGATCGGCAGCCGGGTGACCTACGTCGACGCACAGGACCGCGAACACCGGGTGCAACTGGTAGGGGAAGACCAGGCCGACATCGCTGCCGGCCTGGTCAACTGGGGTTCCCCGCTGGGCCGGGCACTGCTGGGGGCGGCACCCGGTGACGAGGTTGTGTGGCGACGACCGGCGGGCGATCAGTCGATCGAGGTCATCACCATCGAGCCGGAGCCCGAACCTTAGACCACGCCCTGGGCCAGCATGGCATCGGCGACTTTCACGAAGCCGGCGATGTTGGCGCCCTTGACGTAGTTGATGCGGCCGTTTTCCTCACCGTAGTGCACGCAGGCGTGGTGGATCGACTGCATGATGTTGTGCAGCTTGCTGTCCACTTCGCCAGCGGTCCACAGCAGGCGCATGGCGTTCTGCGACATTTCCAGGCCGCTGACCGCGACGCCGCCGGCGTTGGAGGCCTTGCCCGGAGCGAAGAGGATGCCGGCCTCGATGAACAGGTCGACCGCTTCCAGGGTGGTCGGCATGTTCGCACCTTCGGCGACGCAGATGCAGCCGTTGGCCAGCAGGGTGCGCGCATCGTCCAGGTCCAGTTCGTTCTGGGTCGCGCAAGGCAGGGCGATGTCGCACGGCAGGTTCCAGGGGCGCTGGCCGGCACGGAATTCCAGGCCGAACTGGCTGGCCAGCTCGCTCAGGCGGCCGCGCTTGACGTTCTTCAGTTCCATCAGCGCATTCCACTGCTCGTCGGTCAGGCCCGCTTCGGCGTGCAGGGTGCCTTCGGAGTCGGACAGCGAGATGACCTTGCCGCCCAGGTCCATGACCTTGCGTGCGGCGTACTGGGCGACGTTGCCGGAGCCGGAGATGGCCACGCGACGGCCGTCGATGCGCTTGTCTTCACGCTTGAGCATTTCCTCGGCGAAGTACACGCAGCCGTAGCCGGTGGCTTCCGGACGGATCAGGCTGCCGCCGTAGTTCATGCCCTTGCCGGTCAGCACCGAGGTGAACTGGTTGGCCAGGCGCTTGTACTGGCCGAACATGAAGCCGATTTCCCGGGCGCCCACGCCGATATCGCCGGCCGGCACGTCGAGGTCGGCACCGATGTGGCGGTACAGCTCGCTCATGAAGGCCTGGCAGAAGCGCATCACCTCGGCGTCGCTCTTGCCCTTCGGATCGAAGTCGGAGCCGCCCTTGCCGCCACCCATGGGCAGGGAGGTCAGGGAGTTCTTGAACACCTGTTCGAAGGCGAGGAACTTGAGCACGCCGATGTTCACCGACGGATGGAAGCGCAGGCCGCCCTTGTACGGGCCGATGGCGCTGCTCATCTGGATGCGGTAGCCGCGGTTGACCTGGACCTTGCCCGCGTCATCGACCCAGGACACGCGGAACAGCACGGCGCGCTCGGGCTCGACCATGCGTTCGAGGATGCCGGCTTCGAGGTAGTGCGGGTTGGCTTCGAGGAAGGGCCACAGGCTGCGCAGGACTTCTTCCACCGCCTGGTGGAATTCGGGTTGGGCAGGATCGCGTTGTTTCAGACGCGCGAGGAAGTGATCGACAGATTCAGTCATGAGTAGACATCTCACCGAGGGAGTTGGACTTTTTGGTTTTTTCGGGACTTTACCAAGAAGCAATCGCACTGGAATAGGGCGAAATGTCGTTTTTATGAATTTTTTTGGTGCATTTCTGTAAGTGTATACAGACTTCAACACCCCAGTGGGAGCTGGCTTTCCAGCGATGGCGCCAGCACTGACCTGAATTCCAGGCACAAAAATGGGGCCGCCAAGGGCCCCATTCCTGTGCATCAATCAAGCCGGCCTATCAGGCCAGCTTCTTGTGCCGTACCCGGTGCGGCTGGGCTGCGGCTTCGCCGAGGCGTTTCTTGCGATCGGCTTCGTACTCGGTGTAGTTGCCTTCGAAGAACACCGCCTGCGAGTCGTCCTCGTAGGCCAGGATGTGGGTCGCGACGCGGTCCAGGAACCAGCGATCGTGGGAAATCACGATGGCGGCGCCCGGGAAGTCCAGCAGGGCTTCCTCCAGCGAACGCAGGGTTTCCACGTCCAGGTCGTTGGACGGTTCGTCGAGCAGCAGGACGTTGGCGCCTTCTTTCAGGGTCAGGGCCAGGTGCAGGCGGCCACGCTCACCACCGGACAGGTCCTTGACGAACTTCTGCTGGTCGCCGCCCTTGAAGTTGAAGCGACCGACGTAGGTCCGCGACGGGATCTCGTAGTTGCCGATGCGGATCTGGTCGGAACCGTCGGAGATCTGCTGGAACACGGTCTTGTTGCCGTCCAGGTCCTCGCGGCTCTGGTCGACGCAGGCCAGTTGCACGGTCTCGCCGATCTCGATGCTGCCGGAGTCCGGTTGCTCCTTGCCCATCAGCATGCGGAACAGGGTCGATTTACCCGCGCCGTTACCGCCGATGACGCCGACGATCGCGCCTTTTGGCATGACGAACGACAGGTTGTCGATCAGCACGCGGTCGCCATAGCCCTTGGACACGTTCTTGAATTCGATGACCTTGTCGCCCAGGCGCGGACCGGCCGGGATGTAGATCTCGTTGGTCTCGCTGCGCTTCTGAAATTCCTGCGACTGCATTTCCTCGAAGCGCGCCAGACGGGCCTTGGACTTGGACTGGCGGGCCTTGGCGCCTTTGCGCACCCACTCCAGTTCTTCCTTCATGGCCTTCTCGTGGGCCGACTGCTGCTTGGACTCCTGGGCCAGACGGTCGGACTTGGCTTCCAGCCAGCCGGAGTAGTTGCCCTCGTAAGGAATGCCGGCGCCGCGGTCGAGCTCGAGAATCCAGCCGGCGACGTTGTCCAGGAAGTACCGGTCGTGGGTGATCGCCACCACGGTGCCCGGGAAGTCGTGGAGGAAGTGTTCCAGCCAGGCGACGGAGTCGGCGTCCAGGTGGTTGGTCGGTTCGTCGAGCAGCAGCATGTCCGGGGCGGACAGCAGCAGGCGGCACAGGGCCACGCGGCGTTTCTCACCACCGGACAGGTGTTCGACCCTGGCTTCCCAGGCCGGCAGGCGCAGGGCGTCGGCGGCGACTTCCAGCTGGCGCTCGAGGTTGTGGCCGTCGCTGGCCTGGAGGATGGCTTCCAGCTTGGCCTGCTCGGCGGCCAGCTTGTCGAAGTCGGCATCCGGCTCGGCGTAGGCGGCGTAGACCTCGTCCAGGCGGGCCTGGGCGTCCTTGATCACGCTGACCGCTTCCTCGACCACTTCGCGCACGGTCTTGGACGGGTCCAGTTGCGGCTCCTGCGGCAGGTAGCCGACGTTCAGCTCCGGCATCGGGCGGGCTTCGCCATCGAACTCGGTATCGACGCCAGCCATGATCTTCAGCAGGGTGGACTTGCCCGAGCCGTTCAGGCCGAGGACGCCGATCTTGGCGCCGGGGAAGAACGACAGGGAGATGTTCTTGAGGATTTCACGCTTGGGCGGAACAACCTTGCTCAGCCGGTGCATGGTGTAGACGTATTGAGCCAAAATGCGGACCTCGCTCGAATCGTTGGAAAAGCCCCGTCATCGGGACAGGGCTGGAACAAACCGGGTATCGGGGCCGGCGTCGCTGCGCTCGCGGGTTTTCCCGGGGCAGGATCGCGGCGGGTACAGGCCGTGGCCTCCCCCTTGTGCAACGGATAGTCGGAACCCGTAAGGTTACCCGAACTGGACGACGGCGGGCAGGGGTCAACCCTGGACAGGCGCTACCACCGGGGTGACGCCGGACGGCATTCCGATGAACAGGACTGGCACTTTGCCACACTTCAGGGCATGCTAGCCGCCCTTCGGGCGTCCGGCTTATAGTGCAGCCCTGGATCGCCGCCGGTGTCGTCGCATCGACCACGCGCTGCTGCGCCACAGCCAGCCATACGCAGGATCACCGTTTGACCAATCTCAATCAGCCGTCTTCCTCGCGCAAAGCCTCCGCCGCGTCGGGTCAGTCCCTGCGCGGCTCGCTGAAGGGTGCCCTGGCGATCCTGGTCCTGCTGCTGCTGGCCCTGCTGTTCTGGCAGACCTTCGAGCAGTACCGGCATACCCTGGTAGAGCGCCGCCAGCACAGCATCGACGCCAACGCTGAACTGGCCGAACGGATGACCCTGAACCTGGCCCTGGAAGCCCAGACCAGCCGCAACCTGCTGCCCGCCAGCAGCACCGCGCCGGATGCCGAGGCCATGCCGGCGCTGTTCGGCCGTCTGCACCAGCGCCTGTCGACCCTCGACAGCCTGGCCTGGGTCGCCGCCGACGGACGGATCCTGCGCGACAGCCTGGACCAGTCACCCGACCAGGCGGCCATGGCCGAACTGCTGCGCCGTGCCCAGGATCGCCCGCACTTCTTCAGCAACGCCGATGGCAATGCCTTCGTCTACCTGCTGCTGCGCCAGAACGACGAACCGGGCAGCGCCTACTGGCTGCTGCGCCTGGAACCGGCCTGGTACCAGCAACTGGGCGAGCGCCTGGAGCATGCCAACCCACCGCAGTGGCAACTGGAGAACGGCCAGACCGCCGAAGTCGTCAGCGACCACCTGCGCCTGCGTCCGCCGCCCTCGGCGAACAGCGAGGAAGCACCGCTGCAGAGCGTGATGCTGGCCTTCATCGACGACAGCGACTGGCAACTGCGCGGTTTCCATGACGCCGAACGCAGCCGCCGCGACCTGCTCCCGGCACTGATCGGCAAGGCCATGCTCGGCGTGCTCTGCGCCCTGCTGCCGCTGCTCGCGCTGTTCAACATGCGCAAGCGCAACCTGGCCCTGCAGGAAGGCCGGCGGCGCTATCAGGACATCTTCGAAAGCACCGGCGTGGCCCTCTGCGTCCTCGACCTGTCCGGCCTGGCGGCGATCCTCGACCGCCTGCGCCTGCGCGGGCGCCACGACCTGGAACAGCGCCTGGAGAACGATCCGACCCTGCGCGAGCTGCTGCTGCGCGAGCTGAAGGTCACCGAGGTCAACCAGGTCGCCCTGCACCTGCTCGGGGTCGATTGCAGCGAAGGCGCCTGGCGCCACCTGATCGCCGGCAACGCCCTGGAAAACGGCGGCATCGGCCTGCAACTGGTCGGCGCGGTCCTGGACCACCAGGCGCAGCTCGAACTGGAGGTACGCCTGCCCAGCGACCAGGGCCTCGACCAGCACCTGTGGCTGATGGTGCGTTTCCCCGAGCAGCGCCGCGACTACAAGGCGGTGATCCTGAGCATCAGCGACATCACCAGCCGCAAGCGCGTCGAGCTGTCGCTGCTGGAGCGCGAGAGCTTCTGGTCCGACGTGGTCCGCACCGTGCCCGACCAGCTCTACGTGCAGGACGTGCAGAGCCTGCGGATGATCTTCAGCAACCGCCACCTCGGCCAGACCCTGGGCTACGAGCGCCACGAACTGGCGCGCATGGGCGAGTTCTTCTGGGAGATCCTCCTGCACCCGGAAGACGCCGAACTGTACCGCGGCCTGCGGCGCAAGCAGCGCGAGAGCGGCTATGTCGAGCAACTGCACTGCCAGTTGCGCTTCCGCCACCATGACCAGCGCTGGCGCCGCTACGACATCCGCGAACAGGTGCTGACCCGCGATGCGGTCGGCAACGTCACGCGGATCATCGGCGTGGCCAAGGACGTCACCGACCAGCTGGAAGCCAGCGAGTCGCTGCGCGACAGCGAGCAGCGCTACCGCATGCTCGCCGAGAGCATCAGCGACGTCATCTTCTCCACCGACGACCAGCTCCAGCTCAACTACGTCAGCCCGTCGGTGCGCTCGGTGCTGGGCTACGACGTCGAGTGGATCTTCAACAACGGCTGGCAGTCGACCATCGCCAACCCGGCGCAACTGGCCGGCCTGTACACCCTGGTCGAACGGGTCAACCGCGCCCTCGGCGACGCCGCGCAACTGGAGGCCCTGCGTACCCAGGTGCCGACCCAGCTGTTCCTGTTCGACTGCCTGCGCGCCGACGGCCGCAAGATCCCCATCGAACTGCGCCTGGTGCTGGTCTGGGACGAGCACGACCAGTTCGGCGGCATCCTCGGCGTCGGCCGCGACATCAGCCAGCAGCGCCGCGCGGAAAAAGACCTGCGCATGGCCGCGACGGTGTTCGAGCACTCGACCTCGGCGATCCTCATCACCGACCCGGCCGGCTACATCGTCCAGGCCAACGAAGCGTTCAGCCGGGTCAGCGGGCATGCCGTGCGCGACGTGCTCGACCAGTTGCCGAGCATGCTCACCGTAGACGGCCAGCAGGACTCGCACCTGCGCTACGTGCTCAAGCAGTTGCACCAGCGCGGCACCTGGGAAGGCGAGGTGTGGCTCAAGCGCCGCAGCGGCGAGCACTACCCGGCGTGGGTCGGCATCACCGCGGTACTCGACGACGAAGGCGACCTGGCCAGCTACGTGTGCTTCTTCACCGACATCAGCGAGCGCAAGGCCAGCGAACAGCGCATCCACCGCCTGGCCTACTACGACGCCCTTACCCACCTGCCCAACCGCACGCTGTTCCAGGACCGCCTGCACACCGCGCTGCAACAGGCCGAGCGGCACAAGTCGTGGGTGGTGCTGATGTTCCTCGACCTCGACCGCTTCAAGCCGATCAACGACTCCCTCGGCCATGCCGCCGGCGACCGCATGCTCAAGGACATGGCCGAGCGCCTGCTGGACTGCGTCGATGACGACGACACCGTGGCGCGCATGGGCGGCGACGAATTCACCCTGCTGCTGCAGCCGCGGGCGACCCGCGAGATGGCGCTGAACCGGGCGATCCATGTCGCCGAGCAGATCCTCGGCAGCCTGGTGCGACCGTTCGTCCTGGAGAACCGCGAGTTCTTCGTCACCGCCAGTATCGGCATCGCCCTCAGCCCGCAGGACGGCAGCGAGCTGAGCCAGTTGATGAAGAACGCCGACACCGCGATGTACCACGCCAAGGAACGCGGCAAGAACAACTTCCAGTTCTACCAGGCGGACATGAACGCCAGCGCCCTGGAGCGCCTGGAGCTGGAGAGCGACCTGCGCCACGCCCTGGAGCAGAACGAATTCATCCTCTATTACCAGCCGCAGTTCAGCGGCGACGGCAAGCGCCTGACCGGCGCCGAGGCGCTGCTGCGCTGGCGTCACCCGCAACGCGGCCTGGTGCCGCCGGGCGACTTCATCCCGGTCATGGAGGAACTGGGCCTGGTGGTCGACGTCGGCGACTGGGTCATCGCCGAGGCCTCTCGCCAGCTCAAGGCCTGGCACCAGGCGCGGGTACGGGTGCCGAAGGTCTCGGTGAACATCTCGGCGCGGCAGTTCTCCGACGGCCAGTTGGGCAATCGCATCGCCAACATCCTCAAGGACACCGGCCTGCCGCCGGCGTGCCTGGAGCTGGAGCTGACCGAAAGCATCCTGATGCGCGAGGTGCACGAGGCCATGCAGATCCTCGACAGCCTGAAGAACCTCGGCCTGAGCATCGCGGTCGACGACTTCGGCACGGGCTATTCGTCGCTCAACTACCTCAAGCAGTTCCCCATCGACGTGCTGAAGATCGACCGCACCTTCGTCGACGGCCTGCCGGAGGGCGAGCAGGACGCGCAGATCGCCCGCGCCATCATCGCCATGGCCCACAGCCTCAACCTGGCGGTGATCGCCGAGGGCGTGGAGACCCATGAGCAGCTCGAATTCCTCCGCGAGCACGGCTGCGACGAGGTCCAGGGCTACCTGTTCGGCCGGCCGATGCCGGCCAACCAGTTCGAGGCGCAGTTCAGCAACGAAACACTCTTCATGCTGGAATAGCTGCAAGCTTTAAGCTTCAAGCGATAAGTAAACGCGGACCGAGGCGCACTCTGGCTTTGTGCCTGCCGTGCCTACCCGTCAGCCAGAAAATTACAAAACGCCATCTACCGATACCACTGGTCTTCTCTTGCAGCTTCAAGCTTGGAGCTGCTCTTGAATTCCTTTTGTCCGTCAGATGATCCCCTTTCATATGCCAGACAAAAGTCTATGGGGTAGAATGCCCGCCTATTTCAGCCCGATCCTTGAGGACCGCCATGTTCAGCCGTGATTTGACCATTGCCAAGTACGACGCCGAGCTCTTCGAAGCCATGCAGCAGGAAGCCCAGCGCCAGGAAGAGCACATCGAGCTGATCGCTTCGGAAAACTACACCAGCCCAGCCGTGATGGAGGCTCAGGGCTCGGTTCTGACCAACAAGTACGCCGAAGGCTACCCAGGCAAGCGCTACTACGGTGGTTGCGAGTACGTCGACGTGGTCGAGCAACTGGCCATCGACCGTGCCAAGGAACTGTTCGGCGCCGACTACGCCAACGTCCAGCCGCACGCCGGCTCCCAGGCCAACGCCGCGGTCTACCTGGCCCTGCTGCAGGCCGGTGACACCATCCTCGGCATGAGCCTGGCCCACGGCGGCCACCTGACCCACGGCGCTGCCGTGAGCTCGTCGGGCAAGCTGTACAACGCCATCCAGTACGGCATCGACGGCAACGGCCTGATCGACTACGACGAAGTCGAGCGTCTGGCGGTCGAGCACAAGCCGAAGATGATCGTCGCCGGTTTCTCGGCCTACTCGCAGGTCCTGGACTTCGCCCGCTTCCGCGCGATCGCCGACAAGGTCGGTGCCTACCTGTTCGTCGACATGGCCCACGTTGCCGGCCTGGTTGCCGCTGGCGTGTACCCGAACCCGGTGCCGTTCGCCGACGTCGTCACCACCACCACCCACAAGACCCTGCGTGGTCCGCGTGGCGGCCTGATCCTGGCTCGCGCCAACGCCGACATCGAGAAGAAGCTGAACTCCGCGGTCTTCCCGGGCGCCCAGGGCGGCCCGCTGGAGCACGTGATCGCCGCCAAGGCCATCTGCTTCAAGGAAGCGCTGCAGCCTGAGTTCAAGGCCTACCAGCAGCAGGTCGTGAAGAACGCCCAGGCCATGGCCAGCGTGTTCATCGAGCGTGGTTTCGACGTGGTCTCCGGCGGTACCCAGAACCACCTGTTCCTGCTCTCGCTGATCAAGCAGGAGATCTCCGGCAAGGATGCAGACGCCGCCCTGGGCCGCGCCTACATCACCGTGAACAAGAACTCGGTGCCGAACGACCCGCGTTCCCCATTCGTCACCTCGGGCCTGCGCTTCGGCACCCCGGCCGTGACCACTCGCGGCTTCAAGGAAGCCGAGTGCAAGGAACTGGCTGGCTGGATCTGCGACATCCTGGCTGACCTGAACAACGAAGCGGTGATCGACACCGTTCGCGAGAAGGTCAAGGCCATCTGCAAGAAGCTGCCGGTCTACGGCAACTGATTCACCTCAGCTACAAGCTGCAAGCCACAAGCAGCAAGAAAAAGCCGCGTCAAACCGACCCGCTCTTTCTTGCTGCCCATGACTTGGTGCTTGGAGCTCTCGCCTGACAAGAAAAAGCGGCAACCTCACGTTCCGCTTTTTCTTGCCTCTTCCAACTTGAAACTTGCAGCTTATTTGGCAGTGAACGCCGCGTAGCTGTTCATCAGGTTGCGGTAGTTGGGAATCCGTTGCGACAGCAGGTTGCCCAGGCCTTCGATGTCGTTGCGCCAGTCGCGGTGCAGCTCACACGCCACCGAGAACCAGTTCATCATCTGCGCACCCGCCTGGGTCATGCGGTTCCACGCGGCCTGTTGCACGGTCTCGTTGAAGGTGCCGGAGGCATCGGTTACCACGAACACGTCAAAGCCTTCGGCCAGTGCCGACAGGGTCGGGAAGGCCACGCACACGTCGGTCACCACGCCGGCGATGATCAGTTGCTTGCGGCCGGTGGCCTTGATCGCCTTGACGAAGTCCTCGTTGTCCCAGGCGTTGATCTGGCCAGGGCGCGGGATGTACGGCGCGTCCGGGAACATCTCCTTCAGCTCGGGTACCAGCGGACCGTTCGGGCCCTGTTCGAAGCTGGTGGTGAGGATGGTCGGCAGGTCGAAGAACTTCGCCAGGTCGGCCAGCGCCAGCACGTTGTTCTTGAACTCGTTCGGCGAGAAGTCCTGCACCAGGGAAATCAGACCGGTCTGGTGGTCGACCAACAGGACTACGGCGTCGTCTTTGTTCAGGCGGTTGTAGGTGGCGTTGGTCATGGTGAAGATCCTTTTGTTCGAGAGTTTGTTTTGGGTTGTTGTCGCTAGGTGTGGCCAGATTAGGCGGTTCTCGAAAAAGGATAAATCAGGTGAAAACGGTATAACTGTCTCATACAGGTAGACAATAATATCGATGCACTCCCTGAAAAACAAAAAGACCGATATCCGTTGACTGATATCGGTCTTCGAGTAGAGAGCACGCTCTTTGTCGCTATCCCTCAGGAATCAGGCGGACCTCTACCCGTTGCCCCAGCGCTCGTGCGGCACTGGCCAGCGTTGCCAACGTCATGCCGGGATCACGTTGATCGAGGGCACGGTCCACCGCAGTGCGACTGGTGTTCATCCGTTCGGCCAAGGCCTTCTTGCTCACCTTCCGTTGCTTCATCGCCTGTTCGAGCTGCCAGGCGATAACGCGCTTGAGCGCTGCTGCAGAGACCTCTTCCTCAAGCCCCTCTGCAGCAAGAAAATCATCGAAATCTGACCCGATATGCTGACTCATATGCTTTGACTCCTACAATCTGGACTTTCGCTGCCTGGCTGTTTCCAGGTCCGCTGCCGGTGTTTTCTGGCTTTTCTTGATAAAGCCATGGAGCAGGACCATGACATCCTCCAGAAGCGTGAACATGATCCGGGCGCAACCATCACCAAGATCCACACGTACCTCCCATAGCCCACGCTCCATTTTCCTCACCAGAGGCATGCCCAACGGCCAGCCCATCTGCACGGTCTTGATCTCGGCTCCAATAAGTTGTCGATGGCAGCGCGGTAGTTGCCCCAACCACTCACGAACGGGCTCATTGCCTGCTTCAGTTCGAAAGAATCTGACCGTCAATACCAAGGGGTGAGGGTTCGAGTCCGAGTGTACCAAAAAAGGTACTCCTTTCAATGGGGTGACTGGAAAACCACAAGGACAAAAAAATGCCGCCATCAGGCGGCATCAACCAGTCAGACATTTCCCCATCAAGCACCGCTCAACGCCTCGAACCCCGCCCGAATCTTCTCCTCCGGCAACTGGTCGGCAATGAACACCATCACGCTTTCCCGGGCCTCATCCTCGGCCCACTCGCTGTCCCAGTCGAAGCCATACAGCTTGAGCACGCCCTGGAACACCAGGCGACGGTCTTCGCCGGCGATGTTGAGCACGCCCTTGTAGCGCAGCAGCTGCTTGCCGTGCGCTTCCAGCAGTTCGTTCATGAAGTCGCTGAGCCGGTCGATATCCAGCGGCGTCGCGGTGCGCAGCACCAGGCTGGAGATGCGGTCCGGCGTGGTGGTGGCCGCCACCGGTCGCAGGCTCATACCGCCGCCCAGGTCGGCATTCAGGTTGAACCCGCGCACATCCAGCAGTTCGGCCAGGTCGATCTGCCCATGATCCACCACCCGCACCGGCGCGCGGCGGTTGATCCGCCCCAGGCGCGCGGTCAGCGCCTCGACCGTGGCGTCATCCACCAGGTCGGTCTTGCTCAGCAACAGCCGGTCGGCGAAACCGACCTGGGCCTGGGCGATGGCCTGGGTCAGGTGCAGGTCGGCATGCGCCGCGTCCACCAGGGTGATGATGCCGTCGAGGATGTAGCGCTCGCGCAGTTCCTCGTCGATGAAGAAGGTCTGTGCCACCGGCGCCGGGTCGGCCAGGCCGGTGCATTCGATCACCAGGCGGTCGAAGGCGATCTCGCCGCTGTCCAGGCGCTCCAGCAGCAGGAACAGGGCCTTGGTCAGGTCGGTGTGGATGCTGCAGCAGACACAGCCGTTGGCCAGGGTCATGACCTGCACCGGCGCGTCGCCGAGCAGTTGGCTGTCGATGCCGGCATCGCTGAATTCGTTCTCGATGACGGCGATTTTCAGGCCGTGCTCGGCCTTGAGGATGTGCCGCAGCAAGGTGGTCTTGCCGGCACCCAGGAAACCGCTGAGCACGGTCACGGGAATGGGGGAATGCACGCGGAAATTCTCCTGACGCTGAAAATGACTGTGGGAGCCCGGCGCGCCGGGCTCCCACAGGTTGCTTCACTGACTCAAGCGCGGCCTTTCAACAGCACTTGGGCCCACCCTTGCCACCGTAACGGGCTTCCTGGCGTTCACGGAAGAACGCCTCGTAGCTCATCACCGGCTTGTCCGGGTGCTTCTTCTGCATGTGCTCGACGTAGTTGTCGTAGTCGGGCATGCCGACCATCAGGCGGGCTGCCTGCCCCAGGTACTTACCCAGTCGACCCAGGTCGTTGAACATGACTGCGGTCCTCTCATGCGTCCGGCAGGGCCTGGAACGGGGTTTCCTTGTCGCTGCGCTCCTTCTTGCCAAGGGCGGCGACACCGACCTTGATGGCGAAGAACAGCACACTGAACACCACGACCAGGAACAGCACGGTCAGGGTTGCGTTGGTGTAGGCGTTGAAGATCACATGCTGCATCTGCCCGACGTCCTTGGCCGGCGCCAGGACCTGGCCGGCATCCAGCGCGGCGCTGTACTTCTTGGCCAGGGCCAGGAAGCCCACGGCCGGGTTCGGATCGAACAGCTTGATCAGGCCGGCGGTGGTGGTGCAGATCAGCAGCCACAGGGCCGGCACCAGGGTGACCCAGATGTAGCGCTGGCGCTTCATCTTGATCAGGACCACGGTGCCGAGCATCAGGGCGATACCGGCGAGCATCTGGTTGGAGATGCCGAACAGCGGCCACAGGGTGTTGATGCCGCCCAGCGGATCGATCACGCCCTGGTACAGCAGGTAGCCCCAGAGCGCCACGCAGCCGGCGGTGGCGAGCAGGTTGGCGCCCCACGACTCGGTACGCTTGAGCGCCGGGATGAAGCTGCCCAGCAGGTCCTGGAGCATGAAGCGGCCGGCACGGGTACCGGCGTCCACCGCGGTGAGGATGAACAGCGCCTCGAACAGGATCGCGAAGTGGTACCAGAAGGCCATGGTGTTCTCACCCGGCAGCACCTGGTGGAGGATCTGCGCGATACCCACCGCCAGGGTCGGCGCACCACCGGCACGGGCCAGGATGGTGTGCTCGCCGATGTCGCGGGCGGTCGCTTCCAGCTGTTCCGGGGTGATGGTGAAGCCCCAGCTGCTGACGGTCTGCGCCACCGAGACGACGTCGGCACCGACCACTGCGGCCGGGCTGTTCATGGCGAAGTACACGCCCGGCTCGATCACCGAAGCGGCGACCATGGCCATGATGGCGACGAACGACTCCATGAGCATGCCGCCGTAGCCGATGTAGCGGGCGTTGACTTCGTTGTCCAGCAGCTTCGGCGTGGTCCCCGAGGAGATCAGCGCGTGGAAGCCGGACACCGCGCCGCAGGCGATGGTGATGAACAGGAACGGGAACAGGGTGCCCTTCCACACCGGGCCGGTGCCGTCGGTGAACTGGGTCAGCGCCGGCATTTTCAGCTCGGGGGCGATGATCAGGATGCCGATGGCCAGGGCGATGATGGTGCCGATCTTGAGGAAGGTCGACAGGTAGTCACGTGGCGCCAGGACCAGCCACACCGGCAGGACCGCGGCGACGAAGCCGTAGCCCACCAGCATCCAGGTGATCTGCACGCCGGTGAAGGTGAATGCCGGGCCCCACACCGGATCCGCGGCGATCTGGCCCCCCAGCCAGATCGACAGGAGCAGCAGGACCACGCCGATCACGGAGATCTCGCCGATGTGCCCCGGACGGATGTAGCGCATGTAGATGCCCATGAACATCGCGATCGGGATGGTCGCCATCACCGTGAACATGCCCCACGGGCTTTCCGCCAGGGCCTTCACCACGATCAGCGCGAGCACCGCGAGGATGATGATCATGATCAGGAAGCAGCCGAACAGGGCGATGGTCCCCGGGATGCGGCCCATCTCCTCGCGCACCATGTCGCCCAGGGAGCGGCCGTTGCGGCGGGTGGAGAGGAACAGGACCATGAAGTCCTGCACCGCACCGGCCAGCACCACGCCGGCGATCAGCCACAGGGTGCCGGGCAGGTAGCCCATCTGGGCGGCGAGCACCGGGCCGACCAGGGGACCGGCGCCTGCAATCGCGGCGAAATGATGGCCGAATAGGATGTGCTTGTTGGTCGGAACGTAGTCCAGGCCATCGTTGTTGAGCACCGCGGGGGTAGCCCGCCGCGGGTCCAGTTGCATCACCTTGGTGGCGATGAACAGGCTGTAGTAACGGTACGCGACCAGGTAGATCGCCACCGAGGCGACGACAATCCACAAGGCATTGATGGCTTCACCACGCCGCAGGGCAACCACCCCGAGCGCGCAGGCCCCTAGTACTGCCAGCGCCAGCCAGGGGATATGGCGGGCCAGGCTATTATTGTTGTTCATGGTTCGCTTCCAGCTAGTGGATAAAAGGTAGCCTTCCGAGTCTAGCGAGAGTCGCCGGAAAGGCCAGCCCCAACGTTGGTCTAGAGCCTCCAGAGCCCTTGGCCACCACGCAAGATTGCGCCCCTTGGCGGGCGCTGGCAAGCACTGCACTATAGTTCAGAAGTCCCTCCGGAGGCCCGAGCATGAACGAGCAAAACGACCGTCGACGCTTCAAACGCATTGCCTTCGATGCCCCCACCGAACTGATCCAGGGCGACCGCCGCTGGCAGGTCGAGCTGATCGACATTTCCCTCAAGGGCCTGCTCATCGAGCGCCCCGCCGACTGGAACGGCGACGCCGAGCAGCTGTTCGATGCCGAAATTCACCTGAATAAGGACGCCAGGGTGGTGATGCAGGTGCAACTGCGCCATGTCGAGGCGAGCCAGCTGGGCTTCATCTGCCTGCACATCGATATCGGTTCCATGGAACATTTACGCCGCCTTGTGGAGCTCAACCTGGCAAATCGCACCGAACTGGAGCGTGAATTCCACGAATTGATCGAAGTTTAGAAACTTTTAGCCTGCTATCGATTTCTCCTCTCCCGCCATTCTTGTCTACTCAGACAGCTTTTTTCGCGCTGTACACGGTTTTTTCATCACCGTGATACAGCGCGCCAGCACAACTGGAACGATTGATGCACAGGGCAAATGGCCAAATCTATGGCCCTACTGTTCCTGCGCCAATCGATAAATTGTATACAATTGTGCTGGCTATCAGTCGCATGGAGTGTCTACAGTAGCACCACAACAATAAAGCAGAGACCCATGCTCCCATGAATACGTCCGCATCCAGCACGTCTCCCGCCCAGCGTCCCGAGGACGAAAACCTCGGCCTCGGCGCCAACCTGGCTTATGGTCTGCAACACGTTCTGACCATGTATGGCGGTATCGTCGCCGTCCCCCTGATCCTCGGCCAGGCGGCCGGCCTGGCCCCGGCCGAGATCGGCCTGCTGATCGCCGCGTCACTGTTCGCCGGCGGCCTGGCAACCCTCCTGCAGACCCTCGGCCTGCCGTTCTTCGGTTGCCAGTTGCCGCTGGTCCAGGGCGTATCGTTCGCCGGGGTCGCGACCATGGGCGCGATCATCAGCACCGAAGGCGGCGGCGGCCTGCAGGGCGTGCTCGGCGCGGTGATGGTGGCGTCGCTCATCGGCTTCCTGATCACCCCGGTCTTCTCGCGCATCACCAAGTTCTTCCCGCCGCTGGTGACCGGCATCGTCATCACCACCATCGGCCTGACCCTGATGCCCGTCGCGGCACGCTGGGTGATGGGTGGCAACAGCAAGTCGCCGGACTTCGGCAGCATGGCCAACATCGGCCTGGCGGCGCTGACCTTCGGCATCGTGCTGGCCCTGAGCAAGCTGGGCAGCGCGGCGATCTCGCGGCTGTCGATCCTCCTGGCGATGGTCATCGGCACCCTGATCGCCTGGTCGCTGGGCATGGCCGACTTCAGCAAGGTCATGGAGGGTCCGCTGGTGGCCTTCCCCACGCCGTTCCACTTCGGCATGCCGACCTTCCACATCGCCGCGATCCTGTCGATGTGCATCGTGATCATCGTGACCCTGGTGGAAACCTCGGCGGACATCCTCGCCGTCGGCGAGATCATCGACACCAAGGTCGATTCGCGCCGCCTCGGTGACGGCCTGCGCGCCGACATGGCCTCGAGCGTCCTGGCGCCGATCTTCGGTTCCTTCACCCAGAGCGCCTTCGCCCAGAACGTCGGCCTGGTCGCCGTGACCGGGGTCAAGAGCCGCTACGTGGTCGCCACCGGCGGGGTGATCCTGGTGGTCCTCGGCCTGCTGCCGATCATGGGCCGGGTGATCGCCGCGGTGCCGACCTCGGTCCTCGGGGGTGCCGGCATCGTCCTGTTCGGCACCGTGGCCGCCAGCGGTATCCGCACCCTGTCCAAGGTCGAGTACAAGAACAACATGAACCTGATCATCGTCGCCGCCTCCCTGGGCTTCGGCATGATCCCGATCGCCGCGCCGAACTTCTACGATCACTTCCCGCGCTGGTTCGAGACCATCTTCCACTCGGGCATCAGCTCGGCGGCGATCATGGCCATTGCCCTGAACCTGCTGTTCAACCACTTCAAGGCCGGCAACTCCGACCAGCAGTCGGTGTTCGCTGCCGGTTACGAGCGCACGGTCGTGTACTCCGATATCTCCGCCCTGCGTGATGGCGACTACTTCCAGGACGGCAAGCTGTTCGATGCCGAGGGCAAGGAAATCCCGATGGTCGCCGAAGGAGAACAGGCCGGAACGGCGCCACGACGAAAGGCCGTCGCTGAGCACTGACGACACGGCAGTCCCGCAGGGGCCGATGCGCAAGCATCGGCCCCTTTTTCATTGGTTGGCGCACGCATGTTTAGTACAACGAACCGACACAGGGATATGGCATTTTGCTGCCACGGGACTATCGTCATCGGGCCCGAATGGAACACCCCCTCACATGGAACAGGGAGAACGTGAACATGACTTATGTGCGCAAGGACTTGTGGAACCTCGGCGAAACCTGGAACCCGACCCTGCTGTGGTACGCCAAGGCCGTGCAGGAACTGCAGACCCGTCCGATCACGGACCCGACCAGCTGGCGCTTCCTCGCCGCCATCCACGGCTTCGACGAGGACCTGTGGGAAACCGACGGCTACTACAGCCCCGGCGAGAAGCTGCCGGCGCTGCCGGATCGCGAGCTGTTCTGGGACCAGTGCCAGCACCGCACCTGGTTCTTCCTGCCGTGGCACCGCCCCTACCTGATAGCCTTCGAGAACATCGTCCGCGCCGCGGTGGTCAAGCTCGGCGGCCCGGCGGACTGGTCCCTGCCCTACTGGGACTACGACGATTACCAGGAGCGCCCGGAAACCCTCGGCCTGCCCCGGGAATTCTATGAAAAGACCCTTCCCGATGGCACGCCGAACCCGCTCGCCCTGCCGGTGGACCTGCGCTACGGCATGAACGGCGACGGCGTCATCACCCTCGCGCCCGTGCAACTCGACCTGGCCAGGGCCATCACCGAGGTGCAGTACAAGGGCGTGCAGGGCGGTAGCCCGGGCTTCGGTGGCCCGGTCACCGGTTTCCAGCACGGCAGGAACCGCGATTATCCGTTCGGCCTGCTGGAAAGCAGCCCGCACAACAACGTGCACAACATGGTCGGTGGCGACAACGGCGAGCCGGACACGTCCCCGAGCTACCATGAAGGCCTGATGGCCGACCCGCGAACCGCCGGCCTCGACCCGGTCTTCTGGCTGCACCACGCCAATATCGACCGGCTCTGGCAAGTCTGGCTCAATCGTGATTCGAGCCACCAGAACCCGACCGAGTCCGATTTCGTCAACGGCCCGCCCGCCGGGCGTCCGTTCATCTTCCCCGACGTCAACGGCGAGAGCACGTTCTGGAAGGTCGGCCAGACCCTCGACCTGAACGCGCTGGGCTATACCTACGAAAGCTTCCACGATCCGGTGCCGAAAGCCTCGAAGGCGCCGAAGGAAGCCGTTGCCTTTGCCGCACGCCCAACGGTGGCCGCCGTGAAAGAACCTGTCGTCGAACTCATCGGTGCCAACAGCACCAGCCTCAAGCTGCAAGGCCGCAAGAGCGCCACCCAGGTCCGCCTGGACAAGCCCGGCGTGGCCCGCGTGGCGAAGAACCTCTCGGCCAAGGGCCTGCACGCCGCCAGCGCGCCAGCCCATGAAAGGGTGTTCCTCAACCTGGAGAACATCCGCGCGCGCCGCAACAACCTGTTCCTCGAGGTCTACGTCAACGTGCCGGATGGCGAGCAACCTGGCGCCCATCCGGAACTGCGCGCCGGTGGCGTGTCCCTGTTCGGTGCCGCGGCCGCCAGTGATGCCAGCGATCCACATGGTGGCGGCGGCGTCAGCGCCTCGCTGGAGATCACCGCCATCGTCGATGCCCTGCGCGCCAGCGGTGGTCTGGACCTGGAGCACCTGCAGGTCAGCCTGTACCCGGACAAGGACCTGGGTGCCGACGATGATGTCTCGGTAGGCCGCATCAGCATCTACCGCCAGGGCGAGTGAGCATGGGCGTCAGGCAAACCGCCCTGGTCTGGCTGCACAGCCCCTGGCCATGGCTGGCCACCGCCAGCCTGGCCGGTTGGGCCGCACTGCTGGCAGCGCCGGCGCAATCGGCGTTGCCCGCTTTCTGCGGTTCGGTCGCGGAGCTGCTGGTGACGCTGGGCTGGCGCGGTGTCGCCCAGGCCCTGGTCCTCGATCCACTGGGGCTATGGCAGGCCTGGCTGGTGATGCTCCTGGCGATGATGCCGTTGCTGCTCGCGGGGCCCATGGCCACGCTGTGGCAACGCAGCCTGGTGCGCCTGCGTCCGCTGGCGGTGTTGTCGTTCGTGGCGGGTTATGTGCTGGTCTGGAGTGCAGCCGGCATCGCCCTGACCCTGCTGTCGATCAGCCTCACGTTGCTGGCGGGCGACAGCCTGTGGCACGCCGCGGCGCTGGGGCTGCTCGCCGGCCTCCTCTGGCAGGCCACGCCGCTCAAGCAGAAAAGCCTCAATCGCTGCCATGCCTCGCCGCGGATTTCCGCGTTCGGCTGGCACGTGGTGCGGGACTGCCTGAACTACGGCATGACCAAGGGCGGCTGGTGCGTGCTGGCCTGCTGGCCGGCGATGCTGCTGCCGATGCTGGTGCCGCAGGGGCATCTGCTGGTGATGCTGCTGTGCAGCATCTGGCTGGTCCGCGAACGCCTGCGCATGCCGCGCCTGGCGCGCTGGCGCTGGCCGCTGCCTCAGCGACTGGCGGTCGCCGGCCTGCCGCGACTGACGAAGTACCTGTCCAGCCGTTGCAAGTCGCTCGCCTCCAGGGTTCCCGCCAGGTAGTGAACCTGCAACCAGGCCCGCAGATACTCATGGCGGGCCTGGGCCAGGTCGCGTCGGGCGCCGTACAGCTGCTGCTCGGCGTTGAGCACATCGAGATTGACCCGCTCGCCTCCCGCCACGCTCTTGCGCGTCGCTTCGATCAGGCGATCCGCCGACACCACTGCCAGTTCATAGGCACGAACCTTCGCCACGCTGCTGGCACACAGGTTGAACTGCTTGCGCAGCTCGTTGAGGGTCTCGTTGACCAGACCGTCCAGCTGGTACTGCACGCGATCGCGCTCGGCCGTGGCCTGGCGGGTCGCCGCCGACACCCCGCCGCCGGCGAACAGCGGCAGGTTCAGCTGGATGCCGATGCTGTCGGTGTCGTAGCGCTGGTTGTAGGTACTTTCCGAACTGGAACTGGAACGCCCGGTGCTGGCATAGGCGCTGAGGCTGGGCAGGTGCCCGGCACGGTTGCGCTCGATGCCCTGGTCGGCGGCGTCGACGGCATGCCGCTGGGCGATCAGCTGCGCGTTGTTGCCCACCGCCAGGGTGCGCCAGTGCTCGAAATTGCCCGGTGCCAGCGGCTCCACCTTGAAGCCTGCGGCCAGCGGTGCCAGGTCCTCGACCTCCACCGGTTCACCGATGATCGCCTGCAAGGCGCGCAAGGCGGCATCCAGGTTGTCCGTCGCTTCGATCTCCTGGGCCTTGGCCAGCTCGTAGCGGGCGCTGGTCTCGAGGACATCGGTGCGGGTGCCCTCGCCGCCCTTGAACAAGCGTTCGTTGAGGGTCAGCTGTTCGGCGTAGGCGCGCCGCTGCGCCTGGGCCAGGGCGATCTGCTCGCTGGCGAACAGCGCCTCGCTGTAGGCCTGGAACAGGCGCACCGCCAGTTCCTGCCCACGCCCGCGGAACTGCGCGTCGGCCAGCAGCGCCTTGGCTACGCCCTGGCGGTAGTCGGCCCAGGCGGCGTAGTCGAACAGCGGCTGCTGCAGGGTCAGGGTCGAGGTGTAGCTGCGGTAGTCGCGCTGGGAGGTGAGCGTGCCGACGCTGGTGTCCTGGGTCACCTCGGAGTCGTTGCGCGCACTGGTGTAGCGGTACGACAGGTTCGGCAGCAGCCGCGCCCGGCCGATGGCGCGATTCTCCAGGCCGGCATCGCGCTCGGCGATGGCCGCGTGGAAAGTCGGATCGTTGCGCAGGGCCAGGGCGAAGGCATCGCTCAGGTCGAGGGCTGCGGCGGGCAGGCTCAGGCCCAGCAGCATCACACAGGACAACAGACGCATCATTCCTCCGCCAGGGCGAGGTGAGCCCGGTCGGTCAACGGCTTGAACAGGTAGTTGAGCAGCGAGCGCTCGCCGGTGCGGACGAAGGCCTCCACCGGCATGCCCGGGCGGATGTCCTGGCCGGCCAGTTGGCGCAGCCCCTCTTCGCCGACCCGCACGCGGACCTGGTAGTAGGGCTGCCCGGTCTTCTCGTCGAGCAGGCGGTCGGCGGAGACCAGGGTCACCTCGCCCTCGACCCGCGGCGTGGTGCTCTGGTTGAAGGCGACGAACAACAGCTCCACCGGCAGCCCCGGGTGCAGGCGGTCCACCAGTTCCACCGAGGCGCGGGCATCCACCAGCAGCGGCACGTCGCGCGGGACGATCTCCATCAGCGACTGGCCGCGGGCGATCACCCCGCCATTGGTGAACACGCTGGAGCCGACCACGGTGCCGCTGGCCGGCGCCTTGACCTCGCTGCCGGCCAGGTCGAAGGCGGCGCTGCGCAGGCGGTTGTCGAGATCGGCGGCGCTGGACTGGGCCTCGGTCAACTGCTGGCTGACGTCACGCTGGTATTCCTGCTGGCGCTGGGCGATGCGCAGCTTGAGTTCCTGCAACTGCCGGCGGGTGCGGCCGATGGAACCGAGGTCCTCGGAGATCGAGCCATTGACCTGGGCATACAGGCGTTCGTTTTCCAGCAGCCGGTTACGCGGGATGTAGCCGTCCCGGGCCAGCTCGCGCAGGCCTTGCAACTGCTCCTGCAAGGCGTTGCGCTGGTCCTGCTTTGCTGCCATCGAGCCTTGCAGACCGTCGAGGCTGGCCTGGGATCCGGCGATGCTTTCACGCATCCCGTCCAGTTCAATGTGCAACGCCTGGCGACGGCTGGCGAGCAATTGCCGCTGGGTTTCCAGGATCGCCGCCAGCCAGGGCTCGTCGGCGTCCTGCTGCAGCTCGGGCGAGTACTGCACCGTGGCCTGCCCGTCGCGCTCGGCGACCAGGCGGGCCTGCATGGCCCGGGCCGTGAGCAACTGCACCCGCAGCGACTCGTACTGGGCGCGGGCCTGGGTCGCATCCAGGCGCAGCAGCACCTGCCCCGCCGCGACCTGGTCGCCATCGCGCACCAGCAACTGTTCGATCACCCCGCCGGTGGGGTGCTGCACGGCCTGGCGGCTGCCGGCCACCACCACGTTGCCGGACAGCGGCACACCCTTGTCCAGCGGCGCCAGCGCCGCCCAGAGCATGAAGCCGCCGAAGCCGGCGATGACCAGCCAGCGCCCGATCCGTGCCGGGCGGCGCTCGTCCATGGCGAGGACATTGTTGGGAAGAGGAGCGGTTGCAGTCATCGATCAGGCTCTCGGTGTGCCGTAGCTCATGCTCACGCTGGCAGGGCTGCGCAGCGCGGTGGGGCCGGGGACGGCGGCGGGACGGGCGGCTTTGTGCAGGTCCTGGAGCACCCGCGCGGTGGGGCCGAAGGCCTGCAACTGGCCGTTCTGCAGCACCAGCAGTTTTTCCAGGCCGGCCAGCAGCGCCGGCTTGTGGGTAATCAGCACCAGCGTGCGGCGCTGCTCGCGAACCTTGGCGATGGCCGCCAGCAGGGCCTGCTCGCCGGCCTCGTCGAGGTTGGAATTGGGCTCGTCGAGGACGATCAGCGCGGGCAATCGGTACAACGCCCGGGCCAGGCCGATGCGCTGGCGCTGACCGCCGGACAGGCCGCTGCCGCCCTCGCCCAGCGGCGTGTCGTAGCCGGCCGGGAGCTTGAGGATCATCTCGTGGACCCCGGCCAGTTGCGCGGCGGCGACCACCGCGTCGGCGTCCACCTCGCCAAGACGGGCGATGTTCTCGGCGATGCTGCCGGCGAACAGTTGCACGTCCTGGGGCAGGTAGCCGATGTGCTGGCCGAGGGCGCTGCGGTCCCAGCGCTGCAGGTCGGCGCCGTCCAGGCGGACCTTGCCGTCGAAGGGCTTGGCCGCGCCCACCAGCAGGCGGGCCAGGGTCGACTTGCCGGAGCCGGAGGCGCCGATGATGCCCAGCGAATCCCCCGCCTCGAGCACGAAGCCGAGGTTGCTCAGGCACGGCCTGCGCGTCCCCGGCAGCATCGCCACCACCTGCTCCACCGCCAGGCGGCCGCCCGGCGCCGGCAACGGCATGCCCTCGGCACGCGGCGGCTGGGCCTTGAGCAACTCATCGAGGCGGGCATAGGCCTGGCGCGCCGAACCCCATTGCCGCCAGACCGCGATCAGTTGATCGATCGGCGCCAGCACCCGGCCCATCAGGATCGACCCGGCGACCATCATCCCCGGGCTGACCTGCTTCTCCAGCGCCAGCCAGGCCCCCAGGCCGAGGACCAGGGACTGCAGGGTTAGGCGCAGGGTGCGGGAGATCGCCGCGATCACCGCGGCACGTTCGCTGCCATGGTTCTGCAGGCCGAGGAAACCGTGGTGCAGCACGGTCCAGCGCTGGCGCACGGCATCGAGCATGCCCATGGCCTCCATGACCTCGGCATTGCGCAGGTTGCCGCCAGCCTGCAGGCCCGCCTGCTGCGACAGCCGCCCCGCTTCGGCGAAGGGCTCGCGGGTCAGGCGTTCGTTGAGCCAGGCCAGCCCGGCCAGCAACACCGCGCCGACCAGCGCCATCAGGCCGAGCCACGGGCTGAACAGGAACATCACCGCGAGGTACACCGGGAACCACGGCGCGTCGAAGAAGGCGAACAGCGCCTGGCCGGTGGCGAACTGGCGCAGGCTGGTGAGGTCGGCCAGGACCTGCGCGGCCACGCCCTTGCTGCCGGCCAGGCTGGCCTCGTAGGCGGCCTGGAATACCCGCGGGTTGAGGCTCAGGTCCAGGCGCGTGCCCAGGCGGATCACCACCAGGCTGCGCACCCACTCCAGCAGGCCCATGAAGGCGAACAGGCCGACCACCATGAGGCTGAGCATCAGCAGGGTCATCTCGTTGCCCGAGGACAGCACCCGGTCGTAGACCTGCAGCATGTACAGCGCCGGCGCCAGCATCAGCAGGTTGATCACCGCGGTGAACACACCGACGTTGGCGAAGCCGGCGCGACAGGCCCTGAGCGCCTGGCGCACTTCGTTGAACGAGACGGGAGCGGTTCCCATTACCTGGATTCCTCACAGACGGCGACGGTGGACGATTGCATTCGCCTCACCCTCGCCACAGAATTCGCACCACCGCAGCCTGGGCCCGGCAAAGACACGGGCTGCGGGGTAAATGCAGCAGATCAGCGAATGCCAGGGCGACCTGCCATTCGCTTTTTCATGCCGGCGATCAGGCCGCCAGGGCCAGGTCGTCGGTGACCGCCTGCACGCCCACCGCCGTGGCGGAGGACGCTGCCAGGGCAGCGCTGATGTCGGCGAAGGTGCTGTCGGTGGACACGCCGTAGCTGGCCAGCAGGTTGTCCAGCACGCTTTCCAGGGCGCTGGTGTTGCCTTGCATCAGGCCGTAGATGACCTGGTGCACTTCGTTGCCGGTGCGGCCGGCGCCCAGCGCAGCGTCCAGGTCCAGGCCACTGAAGCTGACCACTTCTTCCTGCAGGCTGAAGTCGCTGCCCGAACCGCCGTTCAGGGTGTAGCCCAGCGAGACGTCGTCCAGCGAGCCCCACAGGTAGTGGTTGAGGTTGCTGTTCGCCGGAACGCCCGGGGTGAACACGTAGTGCAGGCCGTTGGCGGTGTCGCTGCCGGCGATGAAGGCGTAGTCGGAACCGTTGGCACCGTGGGTCGCGTACTCGCTGCCGTCGTAGGTGCCGGTGTTGAAGCCACCGGTGTTGCTATAGCCATGACCTGCGGTGACGAAGCCGGTGGCCCACTCCGACAGGTACTGGTCGACGGTGTAGTTGGCGAAGACGGCGTCGTAGGTAACGGAAAGGCTCATAACTGTTCCTCTGAACATGGGGTGGATTGACGAAGGCTCCTGCCTTCGTTTTTGTCCTGAAGGACAAAAGCGTCAGCTCCGGCCCCGGGGGCCGGGGCAAAATCAGAATTTGTATTCGAGCATCCCGGTCAGCGTGCGGCCGCGGGCCAGGGACAGGTTGTTGACGTCGCCCATGGCCACGAAGTAGGCCTCGTCGGTGGCGTTCTCCAGGGCCAGCGACAGGTTGATCTGCGGCGTCATCCAGTAGCTGGCGAAGAGGTCGTAGACCTTGTATTTCGGCCACAGCGCCTGGTCGAGGGTGGCGTAGGTGTGGTCGTTGAGGTTCTCGCCGTTGCCCTTGCTGTAGCGCAGGCGGGCGCCGACATCGAGCTGGTTGTCGAGGAAGCGCATGCCCAGGGTCAGCGAGCCGCGATCGGCCGGCATGTAGGTGGCGTTGCCCATGATGTTGCCGCAGGTGATCTGGTTGCTCATGGCGTCGTTGGGCTGCGCCTGGTTGACCGCGAACTGGCGCATGACGATGCGGTTGCCGACCTGCACCGCGCGGGTCACGGTACCGACCCTGACCACCCGCTTGGCGCCGCCCATGTAGAACTGCTGCGAGCAGAAGTCGTTGCTGCCGATCATGTGGGTGTAGGCCAGCCGTCCATAGTAGGCCCCGGCGTCGTAGTCCAGCGAGTACTCGACGCCGCGAAAGCGGGTGGTTTCCTCGTTGTTCTGGTAGGCCATGCGGCCCAGGCCGATCCCCGACGCGGTCTCGTCCGGCAGGCTGACGTTGACGTCGAGGAACGAGAAGTTGTCGATGCGGGTGTCGAAGTACGCGACCTTCAGGCCGAAGCGGTCGCCCTCGCGCAGCAGCGACTCCTTGAAGATGTTGAAGCCCAGCTCCCAGTCATGCGAGGTCTCCGGCTTCAGGTACGGGTTGGGATAGACCATCTCGCCCGTGCCGCCGCCATGCGGTCGCCCAGTCATGAACACCTCGGTGACCGCCGGCGCGCGCCAGCCACGGCCCCAGCGGGTGTACAACTGCAACCAGTCCACGCCTGGCTTCACGGCGATGCCGAAGGTCGGCGAGAACCGCCCCTGCTCGGTGCTGTCGTCGAAGATCAGGTCCTGACGGGTCTTGGCAACGCCGCCCACCTCGTAGGGTCCCTCGGGGTACAGCCACAGGGTCATGCCGCTGGCACCGCTGAGGCGGTAGCGGTCATAGCGCAGCCCGGCGTCGAGGGTCAGCCAGTCGTCATGCTCGTACTGCGCCTGGGCGAACAGGCTGCCGGTCAGCTTCTTGCCTTCCGGCGTCGCGCCCTCGACATACGGCAAGGACTGCTCGTTGGGCGCTGCCACCCGGTCGGTGGCCGGCTTGTAGCGGTCCTCGAACAGCTCGCCGCCGTAGTTCAGGGTCAGCTTGTCCGCTGCGCCGATATAGAACCGCGAGGTGTTCTGCAGCTGCAGGCCCCAGGTGTCGGTCTGGAAGCGGTCGTTGTAGGCGTTGTAGCGGTTGCCGCTGGAGGCGCTGGCATCGTTGCCGGCATTCCAGCGATCGAGGCGGGTCCTGACGAAGTACAGCTTGGCCTTGACGTCGATCAGGTCGTTGTCCGGCGAGAAGCTGTAGTCGATCGAGGCGTTCTTGCCGTTGAGGTCGCTGGCGCCGCTGCGCTTGTAGTAGAAGTCCGAGCCGTCGTCGGTGAGCCAGGTCCAGGCGTCCTTGCTGTCGGTATCGGTCTCGATGTAGCTGAACTGAACGCGCTGGTCCTGGGGCAGGTTGACGCCAAGCTTGAGCAGGCGCGAACGGGTCACGCTGCCCATGTCGCCGACTTCACTGTCGAGCCAGTTATCCCAGGCCTCGGGGAAAAAACTGCGCAGACGGATCTCGGTGCCCAGGTTGTCCTTGTTGTGGGTGCCGGCGCGGTAGTCGCCGAAATGCCGCTCGCTGACGCCCAGCAGCAGGTCACCGACCTCATTGCCAAAGGCGAACAGCGCGCTGCCGTTGAAATAGGTGCCATTGCCCAGCTCGCCGATGCCGTGGCCGGCGCGGATGCGGCCGCCGTATTCCTTGTCCGGCCCGAGAAACTCGCTGGCCTGCACGGTGTTGAAACTGGCGATGCCGCCCAGCACGCCGGCACCGCCCATGCCCGACTGCGAGCCCTTCTCGATCTCCACCGAACTGATGAACTCCGGGTCCACCACCATGATGCCGTTGCGCTGCTGGTGGCCGTTGACGTTGAAGTTCTGGCGCATGCCGTCGATGTTCATGTTGACCCGGCCGTAGTCCTGCACGCCGCGGATGTTCACCGACAGGCCCGGGTCGCGCTGATCGACTGCGGTGTAGACGCCGGCGGTTTCTTCCAGCAGGTCGGCGGCATGCCGTGGCGCACGCTTGTCGATCTGCTCGCGGGTGATCACGCCCACCGAACGCGGCGTGGTGTAGACCCAGTCGCCAGCGCCCTGGGAGCGGATGCGCGTGGTGCCCAGCTCCAGGGTCTTGCCGTCTTCGCTGAGGCGTTCCAGGCCGACCTGGTCGTCGGCACCGAAGCGATAGCGCACCGGGTTGCTGCCCAGCAGCAGGGCCAGGCCGTCCTGGGCCGTGTGCTGGCCCTGCAGCCCCTCACTGCGCAGGCCGGCCAGCTTGCGGCTGTCGAAGAACACCTGGACCTTGGCCTGCTCGGCGAAGGCCAGCACGGCACTGTCGAGGGACTGGGCCGGGATGTCGAAGCGGATCAGCGCGCTGCGCTGGCTGGCAGCCGGCGTCTGTTCGGCCGCGTGGACCATGCCGATCCCCATCGGCAGGGTGCAGGCGCCCAGGGCCAGACTGCAGGCCAGGGCAATCCGATCGAGAGGGAAACGTCGTTGCTGTGGATGAGTCACGTCATGTAGCTCGCTGTGTTGGTGTTTTCTAGTAATGAAAATCAATCTCAACAATCAGACGAGCGGGGTCGGAAAAGTCAGTAAATAAATTTTCCGGAAATTTTCGGGAAGGGCCGGGAGGCCAGGTTTTCCGGGGAGCCCACAAGGCCCGGGAGCGACACGAACCCTGTGGGAGATGCTTTGGTGGCAGGCAAGCAGATAGCTGTTGTGACTGCTGGCCTCATCGTCGGCAAGCCGACCACAGGGTTCCGGGCCAGTCGCCGTCTCTGTGCTCGACGCGATCCCTGTGTGGGGCTTGCCAGCGATGAGGCCCCGAAGGGCAAGGAGAACCGTCAGTAGATCAGCGTCAACCCGGGCAGATCGACCCGCTTGACCTTGAGCTCGTCGGTCAGCATCACCAGCGCCTGGTCCAGGTTGTCCAGGCGGAACATGCCGCTGACCTCACGCCGCGCCAGCGCCGAATCGGTGATCAGCACATGCCCGCCGCGATAACGACTGATCTGCTCGGCCACCCGCGCCAACGGTTCGCGCTCGAAGATCAGCAGCCCGCGCTGCCAGGCGCTGGCCCGTCGCGGATCCTGCTGCGGCCAGGCGCGAAGGCCGTGCTGGCGGTCGTAGCGCAGGCTCTGCCCTTCGTTCAGCACCTGCTCGGCCGCGCCGCTGGACGGCGCCTGCAGGAGACTGACCCGGGTACTGTGCTCGAGCATGCCGACCCAGCCACCCTGCCCTTCCTCACCCAACACGAAGCGCGTGCCCAGGGCCGTGGTCGTGGCCCCGGCGTACTCGACCACGAACGGTCGCGACTCGCTGCCGCCCATGGGCGCCACATCGAACACCGCATCACCGGACAACAGGCGCACGCGCCGCTCGCCATCGCTGTAGGCAAGGCTGATGGCGCTGCCGCTGTCGAGGTCGACCTTGCTGCCATCCGGCAGGGTGACCTGGCGGATCTCGCCACGGCCGGTGACATAGTCGGCGTTCATCCGCTGCAGCAGGTCCGGCGCCCGATCCACGGCGAACACCGCGATCAGCAACAGCGCGGCCGTGCTGCTCGCCCAGCGCAGGCGCGAGCGCCGCCGGCGGCCACCCAGCGGACGGGCCGCCTCGGCACGTGCGACCGGGGCAACGGGGACATCGTCCAGGTGCCCGAGGCGCCCAAGGTCGGCCCAGGTCGCCTGGGCGAAGGCCAGCGCCCGGGCATGGCGCGGGTCGCCGTCGCGCCACGCGGCCAGCGCCTGCTCCTGGGCGGGGCTCAGGCAGCCGCCCTCCAGCAGCACCGCCCACTCGGCGGCCTGCTCGCGAATTGCCTGCTCTGGCGGAATCTGGCTGCTCACACGGTTCTCTCGAGTTCTGCTTATGAAAGGACTGACGTCTGAAGGCGCATTGTTCAGTAAACCGTTCGTCATCCTTGTTCCTGCAAACACTGCATCACATAGGCCAGCGCCCGGGACAGGTGCTTCTGCACCGAACTGTCGGAGATCTCCAGGCGCCGCGCCACCTCGGCATGGGTCAGGCCTTCGAGGCGATTGAGGCGGAAGATCTCGCGGGTACGCGGCGGCAGTTCGTTCATCGCCGCGCGCAGGCGGCGCATATGCTGCTCGGCGGCGGTGCTGTCGTCCAGGCCGGGGCTGTCCTCGACAATGCCTTCCAGGGCCTCGTGGGGCACCAGGTCGGTCTTGCGCCGTTGCTGCTGGCGCAGGTGGTCGATCATCAGGTTGTGCGCCGTGCGGTAGAGATAGGCCGGGGTGTTGTCGATGCGCTCGGTGGACTGCTGCTCGGCCAGGCGCAGGAAGCTTTCCTGCACCAGGTCGGCGGCCAGTTGCGGATCGCGCACCTTGCGTGTGAGCAGGCCCTGCAGGCTTTTCGCGTGCTTGAGGAACAGGCGCTTGAGATCGGACTCCGCCACGCGAACTCCAGGAGGCTGTCGGGAAGAAGGCGCCATGCTACTCGTTAGTGAGAATCACTTGCAAGAAGCCTTTCCCTGCCCGGTTCACTCCTCGAACAGCGCGTCCAGGGCCTGTTCCAGACGGGTCACGGCGATCACCTGGAGCCCGGCAGGCGCTTCCTTCGGGGCATTGCCCTTGGGCACGATGGCGCGCTTGAAGCCATGCTTGGCCGCTTCCTTCAGGCGTTCCTGGCCACTCGGCACCGGACGCACCTCGCCGGACAGCCCCACCTCGCCGAACACCAGCAAGCCCTGGGACAGCGGCCGGTTGCGCAGGCTCGACATCACCGCGGCCAGCAGCGCCAGGTCGGAGGCGGTCTCCAGCACCTTCACCCCGCCGACCACGTTGAGGAACACGTCCTGGTCGTGGGTGGGAATGCCGCCGTGACGGTGCAGGACCGCCAGCAGCATGGCCAGGCGGTTCTGGTCCAGGCCGAGGGTGACCCGCCGCGGGTTGGCCAGGTGGCTGTCGTCCACCAGGGCCTGGACCTCCACCAGCATCGGCCGGGTGCCTTCCCAGGTGGCCATGACCACGCTGCCCGGCACTGCGTCCTGGGTCCGGGTGAGGAAGATCGCCGACGGGTTGGACACTTCCTTGAGGCCACGGTCGGTCATGCCGAACACGCCCAGTTCGTTGACCGCGCCGAAGCGGTTCTTCACCGCCCGCAGCAGGCGCAGGCGGCCATCGGACTCGCCTTCGAAATACAGCACGGTATCGACCATGTGCTCCAGTACCCGCGGGCCGGCCAGGGCGCCCTCCTTGGTCACATGGCCGACCAGGAAGATCGCCGTGCCGCTCTGCTTGGCATAGCGCACCAGCAGCGCGGCGCTCTCGCGGACCTGGGCGACGCCGCCCGGCGCCGACTGCAACTGCTCGGTGAAGATGGTCTGGATCGAGTCGATCACCATCACCTTGGGTTTTTCGCTGCGGGCGGTGGCGATGATGCTTTCGATGCAGGTCTCGGTCATCACCCGCAACTGCTCCAGCGGCAGGCCCAGGCGCCGGCCGCGCATGGCCACCTGCTGCTGCGATTCCTCGCCGGTGACGTACAGCGCCGGCATGCGCGTGGCGATGTGGCAGAGGGTCTGCAGGAGAATGGTCGACTTGCCGATCCCCGGGTCGCCGCCGATCAGCACCACCGAGCCGTCCACCAGGCCGCCGCCGAGCACCCGGTCGAGTTCGGCGCTGGCGGTGGAGAACCGAGGGATCTCCTCGATGGAGACTTCGGCGAGGGTCTTGATCTGCGCCTGCTGCCCGGCCCAGCCGGTGCGACCACTGGGCGCCGCGGCACCGCCGCTCTCGATCATGGTTTCGGTCAGGGTGTTCCAGGCGCCGCATTCGCTGCACTGGCCGGCCCATTTCGGAAAGGTCGCGCCGCACTCGGTGCAGCCGTACAAGCGCTTGGCCTTGGCCATGGGCAATCTCCTGGAAAAAGTCGCCATGATAGCCGCCGTGTCGCGACAGGTGCCAATCACAAGCAAACCATCGGCGATGAGCGGGGTCAGTTGTAATTCGCGCAGCGCATGAAGCGTTTGGCTGAATTACACTGCGTCGACCCCCTTCAATTGTTACAAGGAATAAACCATGGGCATGATCAGTGAATTCAAAGCCTTTGCGGTCAAGGGCAATGTCGTGGACATGGCGGTCGGTATCATCATCGGCGCCGCGTTCGGCAAGATCGTTTCGTCCTTCGTCGGCGACGTGGTGATGCCGCCCCTCGGCCTGCTGATCGGCGGCGTCGACTTCAGCGACCTGGCGATCACCCTGAAGGCCGCGCAAGGGGACGTGCCAGCGGTGGTGCTGGCCTACGGCAAGTTCATCCAGACGGTGATCGATTTCCTCATCGTCGCCTTCGCCATCTTCATGGGCGTCAAGGCGATCAACCGGCTCAAGCGCGAAGAGGCCGTGGCGCCGTCCGTGCCGCCAGCACCGACGCCGCAGGAGACCCTGCTGACCGAGATTCGTGATCTGCTCAAGGAACAGAACAGCAAGCCTTGAGCGTTTTTGGGGGCTGGCTTGCCAGCCCCCGATGGTTTCACCAGTAGGTTTCCACCGCCACCTGCCCCGGCCGCCGGCTCAGACTCAGGTTCAGCCCGCGGGCCTTCAGCACCTGGCGGGTGTCGTCGATCATCTGCGGGTTGCCGCACAGCATCACCCGCGAGTGCTCCGGGATCAGTTCCAGCCCGGCGGCGCGCTCCAGCTCGCCATTCTCGATCAGGGTGGTGATGCGCCCGTTCAGCGCCCCCGGATGCTGCTCGCGGGTCACCACCGGGATGAACTGCAGCTTGCCGGCGTATTCCGCCAGGTAGTCGCGCTGCTCCAGCCCGGCGATCAGGTCGAGGTAGGCCAGCTCGCGGGCCTCGCGCACCGAATAGACCAGCTTGATCCGCTCGAAGCGCTCCCAGGCCTCGAAGTCCTGCAGGATCGAGAGGAAGGGGGCGATCCCGGTCCCCGTGGCCAGCAGCCACAGGTCGCGGCCGTCGACGAAGCGGTCGAGGGTCAGGTAGCCGAACGCCTGGCGGTCGACCAGCAGTTCATCGCCCTCGCGCAGACGGCTCAATTCGCTGGTGAACTCACCGCCCGGAACGACGATGGAATAGAAATCCAGGTGTTCGTCGAAAGGCGACGACACCATCGAATAGGCACGCCAGACCACGCTGCCATCGGCCTTGGTCACGCCCAGGCGGGCGAACTGGCCGGCACGGAAGCGGAAGCCGGCATCGCGGGTGGTACGCAGGCTGAAGAGGCTGGGGGTCAGCGGCTGGACATCGAGCAGGGTCTGGCGGGTGTATTTCTCCGCGCTGGCAGTCATGGTTCGCTCCACAAATCGGATCCGCCCAGTGTCGCGCAAAGCCGGGGGAATAAACACCGTCGGTTTGTAGTGGCTTCAACGACCCGCCCCATGCCAAACATTGCGTTTACCTGAACTACCCTTTGCTGGCCATGACATAGGTCAACTTATAGCGAAAAAAACCAATCGCCTTGTAGGACAATTCCTATACTGACGAAACCGAAGCGGGAAACTTGGATCCATGTACAGGGAGCAACCTGCCAATGCCGCACTGGAAGCAAGAGCAGCTCGAAAGCCTGATCGGGGAGCGGGACCCCGAGCGCATCTTCGAGACCGCCCTGTCGCTGGCGGAACAGCTGGGCATGGAATACCTCGGTCTGGTGGTGCAGAGCCAGGTCAGCGGTCTGACTCCACAGTTCCTGATGTACAACAACTACTCCGCCGAATGGAATGCGTTGTACCAGGAGCGCAACTACCTGACCCAGGACCCGACCTTCCACCATTGCCGTCACTCGCTCATCCCCCTGCTCTGGGACGACACTGTATTCGAGGAAACCCCGCAACTGCGCGAGGAAGCCAAGGCCAATGGCCTCACCCATGGCTGGAGCCAGGCCGCCCACGATATTCGCGGCAACAACAGCGTGCTCAGCCTGGCGCGCAGCGAGAACGCCATAAGCGTCGCCGAATTCTATGACAAGACCGGCCAGGCCCTGTGGCTGTGCAACGTCATGCACACGGTCATGCTCGAACGCATCAACCCCCTGCAGCCCAACGGCTTCGGCCTCTCCGACCGCGAACGCGAAGTGCTGAAGTGGTCGGCCGCCGGCAAGACCGCCTCGGACATCGCCTGCATCCTCACCCTGTCGCAGAGCACGGTGAACTTCCACATCCGCAGCGTCATCACCAAGATGCACGCCAACAACAAGGCCGGTGCCGTGGCCATCGCCGCCATGCACGGACTGCTCTGACCCCGCTGCCGCTCAAAGCCCTGTAGAATCGGCGCCTGTCTGTCACCGCCCGGCGGTGCGCACCCATGCCCCAGAGCCTTGACCCATGCCTTTGCTGACTAGCCCCTTTGCCCGACTCGACCTGATCCGCCAGCCCGAATACGCCAACGATCCCCTGCAGGCCTTCGACGCCGCCGACGAATACCTGCTGGAACACCTGGCCGAACAGGGACTGCCCGACGGCGCCCGGGTACTGGTGCTCAACGACAGCTTCGGCGGCCTGGCCATCAGCCTGCGCGAGCGCTTTGCCGTGACCAGCAGCGGCGACTCCTTCCTCGCCCGCCTCGGCCTGGAAAAGAACCTGCCGCGCAATGACCAGCCCTGGGACGGCGTGCCCTTCGTGCCGGCCAGCGAGGCCTGGCAGGGCACGTTCGAGCATGTCCTGATCCGGGTACCGAAGACCCTGGCACTGCTGGAAGAACAGCTGATCCGCCTGCAAGGGCACCTGGCGCCGGGCGCACGGGTGGTGGCCGGGGCGATGATCAAGCACCTGCCACGGGCTGCCGGCGAGCTGCTGGAGCAGTACATCGGGCCGATGCAGGCCTCGCTGGCGCAGAAGAAGGCACGCCTGCTGGTGGCCACCCTCGAAGCCCGGCCCGCGGCAGTATCGCCCTACCCGACCCGCTATCGCCTGGACAAGCCGGCGCTGGAGCTGGTCAACCATGCCAACGTGTTCTGCCGCGAAGGACTGGACATCGGCACCCGCGCGTTCCTTCCGCACCTGCCGCGCAACCTTGGCAGCGCGCGGGTCGCGGACCTCGGCTGCGGCAACGGCGTGCTGGCGATCGCCAGTGCCCTGGACAATCCCCAGGCCCACTACACCCTGGTGGACGAGTCGTACATGGCGGTGCAATCCGCCGCAGAGAACTGGCAGGCGGCACTGCCCGGGCGGGCGGTGGAGATCCGTGCCGACGACGGCCTGGCCGGGCAGCCGGCGAACTCGCTGGACGTGGTGCTGTGCAACCCGCCGTTCCACCAGCAGCAGGTGGTCGGCGACTTCCTCGCCTGGCGCATGTTCCAGCAGGCCCGCGAGGCACTGGTGGTGGGCGGCGCGCTGTATGTCGTGGGCAACCGCCACCTGGGCTACCACACCAAGCTGGCGCGGCTGTTCCGGGGCGTGGAACAGGTGGCGGCGACACCGAAGTTCGTCATCCTCAAGGCCCGCAAGTAGCGGGCTGCCGCCCTTCGCGAGCAAGCTCGCTCCCACCAGGATTGCGCAAGACCTTATGGGAGCGAGCTTGCTCGCGAAGGGGCGCAGGCCACTGAAACCTGCGCCTGCGTTCAGTGCGTGCTCAACCCCGCCGCACTCATGAACATGCGCATCAGCCAGGCGACCAGCGCCAGGCTCGCCACGCTCAGCGCCCAGATCAGCGCCAGCCAGCCGAGCCGCTGCCACAGCGGCTTCTTCTCGGGTTCGAAGGTGTCCTTGCCGGTCATGTCCTGAGCCCTCCTAGTGATAGCCATGTTCATGGGTCACCTTGCCGCGGAACACGTAGTAGCTCCAGAAGGTGTAGCCGAGGATGAACGGCAGGATGAACAGCGTGCCCACCAGCATGAAGCCCTGGCTCTGCGGCGGCGCGGCGGCGTCCCAGATCGAGATCGACGGCGGGATGATGTGCGGCCACAGGCTGATGCCCAGGCCGCTGTAGCCAAGGAAGATCAGCACCAGGGTCAGCAGGAACGGCGTGTAGTGCGCGTTGCGCGCCACTGCACGCAACAAGCCGTAGAAGGTCACCAGCACCAGCAGCGGCACCGGCATGAACCACAGCAGGTTGGGCATGCTGAACCAGCGCGCGGCGATCTGCGGGTAGGCCAGCGGCGTCCACAGGCTGACGATGCCGATCACCAGCAGCAGGGCCAGGGCCAGCGGCCGGCCGAGGTTGTGCATCTGCTCCTGGAGCGGGCCTTCGGTCTTCATGATCAGCCAGGTGCAGCCGAGCAGCGCGTAGGCGACGATCAGGCCGAGGCCGCTGAACAGGCTGAACGGGGTCAGCCAGTCGAGGGTGCCACCGGCGTACTGGCGATCGACCACCTTGAAGCCCTCGATGAAGGCGCCCAGGGCCACGCCCTGGAAGAAGGTCGCCGCCAGCGAGCCACCGATGAACGCCTTGTCCCACAAGTGGCGCTTGTCGGCCTTGGCCTTGAAGCGGAACTCGAAGGCCACGCCACGGAAGATCAGCCCCACCAGCATCAGCATCAACGGCAGGTACAGCGCCGAGAGCACCACCGAATAGGCCAGCGGGAAGGCGCCGAACAGCCCCGCCCCGCCCAGCACCAGCCAGGTCTCGTTGCCGTCCCAGACCGGCGCCACGGTGTTCATCATCACATCGCGGTCCTGCTCGCCCTTGACGAAGGGAAAGAGGATGCCGATGCCCAGGTCGAAACCGTCCATGACCACGTACATCATCACGCCGAAGATGATGATCACGGCCCAGATCAGCGCAAGATCGATTCCCATGATTCAGTGTCCTTCTTGGTTCAGGCTGGCGTTGCCGCCGTCGTGATCGTCCTCGGCCGCCGACAGCGGCCGTGCCGGCGTACGCGCCTGGCCCGGGCCACCCGGGGTGGTCTCGTCGCCCTCGCCGGTCTTCGGCCCCTTGCGCACCAGGCGCATCATGTAGCCCAGGCCCGCGCCGAACAGGGCGAAGTACACCACCACGAACATCACCAGGGTGAAGCCGAGCTGCGCGTAGCTGTGGTTCGAGGCGCCGTCGGCGGTGCGCATCAGCCCGTAGACCACCCACGGCTGGCGGCCGACCTCGGTGGTGAACCAGCCGGCGAGGATGGCGATCAGCCCGGACGGCCCCATCCACAGGGTCAGGTGCAGGAACGGCCGCGAGCTGTAGAGGGTGCCGCGCTTGCGCAGCCACAGGCTCCACAGGCCGACGAAGATCATCAGCATGCCGAGGCCGACCATGATGCGGAACGACCAGAACACCACGGTGGAATTGGGCCGGTCCTCGGGAGGGAACTCCTTCATCGCCGGCACCTGCTTGTCCAGGCTGTGGGTCAGGATCAGGCTGCCCAGAGCCGGGATCTCCAGCTTGAAGCGGGTGGTTTCGGCTTGCATGTCGGGGATGCCGAAGAGGATCAGCGGGGTCGGCTCGTCGCCGACGTTTTCCCAGTGCCCCTCGATGGCGGCGATCTTCACCGGCTGGTGCTTGAGGGTGTTGAGGCCATGGAAGTCACCGATCACCGCCTGGATCGGCGCGACGATCAGGGCCATCCACATGGCCATCGAGAGCATCTTGCGGATCGCCGGGTTGTCGCGCCCGCGCAGCAGGTGCCAGGCCGCCGAGGCACCGACGAAGAAGGCGGTGGCGACGAACGCGGCGGTGGCCATGTGCATCAGGCGGTAGGGGAACGACGGGTTGAAGATCACCGCCAGCCAGTCCACCGGGATCACCCGGCCATCGATGATCTCGAAGCCCTGGGGCGTCTGCATCCAGCTGTTCGAGGCGAGGATCCAGAAGGTCGAGACCAGCGTGCCGAGGGCCACCATCACCGTGGCGAAGAAATGCAGGCCACGCCCGACGCGGTTCCAGCCGAAGAGCATGACACCGAGGAAGCCGGCTTCGAGGAAGAACGCCGTGAGCACCTCGTAGGTGAGCAAGGGGCCGGTCACCGCGCCGGCGAAATCGGAGAAGCGGCTCCAGTTGGTGCCGAACTGGTAGGCCATGACCAGCCCGGAGACCACGCCCATGCCGAAGTTGACCGCGAAGATCTTCGACCAGAAGTGGTAGAGGTCGCGGTAGACCGCTTCGTTGGTTTTCAGCCACAGGCCTTCGAGTACCGCCAGGTAGCTGGCGAGCCCGATGGTGATGGCAGGGAACAGGATGTGAAAGGACACGGTGAACGCAAACTGCATTCGGGCGAGATCGAGAGCCTCTGATCCGAACATGGTGCTTCCTCTGTCAGGTAATCCGGCGCCAGGGTCCGTTGCCCTGACGCCAACTGCCCCTGTGGTGGTGGAGTGCGACCCGTTCGAATTGTTCTGAAAAGTTTCCCACCGCAGGGATCGACGGCCCGGGAGCCGGTCGTTGAGCGGAACAGTTGCCGCGACAACTATTGATCCAGATCAATGACAGGGGGAAAGGATAGTCCCGAACCACCGCCTCGGTTGTGTGGTGCGTTGCCGCGTGACCGGTTGCCTCACCCTCTTTACGAAAACGTGAAACGGTGCGCTGAGCGAACGGCAATCGCGAGCTCTGCAACCTTTTGTTACAGCCAGGTGTTACGCTGCAACACCCTCCCCCATTGAAGACTCCGCGCTCGCCCATGTCCGCCCAGGCTCCGTTGTTGCTGCGTCATCATCGTCCCTTCCTGTCGTTCTGGCTGGCCCGGGTGTTCACCGCCAGCGGTTTCCAGATGCTCACCGTGGCCATCGGCTGGCACCTCTACCAGTTGACCGGCAACGTCCTCGACCTGGGCCTGGTGGGCCTGGTGGAGTTCGCTCCGCGGGTGCTGTTCATGCTGCATACCGGGCATGTCGCCGACCGCTACGACCGGCGTCGCGTCGCCGCGCTGTGCCAGAGCCTGCAGGCGCTGATCGCCCTGGCCCTGGCCGTGGCCAGCAGCACCGACTCGGTCAGCCGCGAGCTGATCTTCCTCCTTGCCTTCCTGCTCGGCGCCGCCCGTTCGTTCGAGATGCCGGCGACCCAGGCGCTGCTGCCCAACGTGGTACCGCCGGGGCTGTTCCCGCGGGCGGTGGCGGCCTCGGCCTCGGCGATGCAGTCGGCGACCATCGTCGCTCCGGCCCTCGGCGGTTTTCTCTATGCCTTCGGCAGTGTCTGGGTGTACGGGCCGACGGTGTGCCTGTACGTCATCGCCTGCTGCCTGACCCTCAGCCTGACCTCGCGACAGACCCCGCTGGCCCAGGGCCGGGCGAGCATCGAGTCGCTGCTGGCGGGGATCCGTTTCATCCGCAGCCGCCCGGACATCCTCGGGGCGATCTCCCTCGACCTGTTCGCCGTGCTGCTGGGCGGCGCCACCGCGCTGCTGCCGGTGTTCGCCAAGGACATCCTGCTCACCGGCCCGTGGGGCCTGGGCCTGCTGCGCTCGGCGCCAGCGGTGGGCGCCTTGCTGATGTCGATATGGCTGGCGCGCTTCCCGGTGGAGCGCAAGGTCGGGCGGGTGATGTTCACCGCGGTCGGGGTGTTCGGCGTGGCGACCATCGCCTTCGGCCTGTCCACCTCGTTCTGGTTCTCCCTGGCGGTGCTCGCCGTGCTCGGCGCGGCGGACATGATCAGCATGGTCATCCGCGGGGCCTTCGTGCAGCTGGAGACCCCGGACGAGATGCGCGGCCGGGTGAGTGCGGTGAATGGCCTGTTCATCGGCGCCTCGAACCAGCTGGGCGAGTTCGAGTCAGGGGTGACCGCGCACTGGTTCGGCACGGTGCCGGCGGTGGTGCTGGGCGGGGTCGGTACGCTGCTGGTGACCGGGGTGTGGATCAAGCTGTTCCCGACGTTGGCGGGGCGGGATCACATGCATAGCCGACCTCCCGTCCCGAGCTGAATACCGGAGCCGAAAAGACAACGCGGCCCCAGTGGGAGCTGGCTTGCCAGCGATAGCGGTGGTGAATTCACCGACGTCATCGCTGCGGTTCGGCGCCCCGACAAGCCAGCTCCCACAGGGGCCGCGGTGCTTGCAAGATCAACAGCCCAGCAGATGCGCGACCTGCCCGCGCATCACCTTGCCCTCCAGCAATTCCACCAGGGTCAGGGCAAAGCTGATCGCCGCCGCCGAGTGCTGCGCGGTGATGCAGTTGCCATCCACCACCACCGGCTGGTCGACGAAGTTGCAGCCGGACAGGTGCTGGCTGACATCGTTGTGGCAGGTCATCTTGCGCTGGCGCAACAGTCCCCAGGCATTCAGGGCAATCGCCGGCGACTCGCCGATCGCCGCATAGAACGACCCGGCCTTGGCCTGCTGCTGCACCCGCTGCTGAAGCGGCTGACTGGCGGCCATGTGCTGCGCGCCATTCTCCCCGCCCGGCAGCACGATCAGGTCGAACGACTGCGCCAGCACATCCAGCAACATGGCGTCTGCGGTCAGCCGCGTACCACGGGCGCAGGTGAGCATGCGGCGGTTCTCGATGCTCGCCACCAGCACCTCCACCGCCGACTGGCGCAGCACATCGATCAGGGTCACGGTCTGCAGATCGTCGACGCCTTCGGCGACGACGATCAGGGCTCTCTGGGTCATGGCGAACTCCTTCCGGGCGTATCCATCCAGCGTAGATCACCCGGCCCACAGCGGCGGATCGACGGGCAGTTGGACGCATTACCCTGTGCCAGCCATGCTGGTATGATGCGCGGCTTTTTTCCGGTCCTCTCGAAAGCGCGCCAAGGCGGTACGCTTTGTGCTTTCCTGACTGGACCGACAACATTCGGCGCCGATCGCGCCACGGGGAGCAGGACATGCTGGAAAGGCTGTTTCAACTGAAAGCACACGATACGAATGTGCGTACCGAGATCCTGGCAGGCGTCACCACGTTCCTGGCCATGGCCTACATTCTCTTCGTCAACCCGAGCATCCTCGGCGAGACCGGCATGGACAAGGGCGCGGTGTTCGTCGCCACCTGCCTGGCCGCGGCCATCGGCTCCACGATCATGGGCATCATCGCCAACTACCCGATCGCCCTGGCGCCGGGCATGGGCCTGAACGCCTTCTTCACCTACACCGTGGTCCTGCACATGGGCCACACCTGGCAGGTGGCCCTGGGCGCGGTGTTCATCTCCGCGGTGCTGTTCTTCCTGCTGTCGATCTTCCGCATCCGCGAGTGGATCGTGAACAGCATCCCGCTGCCGCTGCGCTCGGCGATCGCCGCCGGCATCGGCCTGTTCCTCGCGCTGATCGCCCTGCACAATGCCGGCATCGTCGTCGACAACCCGGCGACCCTGGTGGGCCTGGGCGACCTCAAGCAACCGGCACCGATCCTCGCCACCCTGGGCTTCTTCCTGATCGTCGCCCTGGAAGCCATGAAAGTGCGCGGCGCCGTGCTGATCGGCATCCTCGCCGTGACCATCGTCGCCATCGCCATCGGCGTCTCGCCGTTCGCTGGCGTGGTGTCGATGCCGCCGTCGCTGGCGCCGACCTTCCTGCAACTGGACATCAAGGGCGCGCTGGACATCGGCCTGGTCAGCGTGATCTTCGCCTTCCTGTTCGTCGACCTGTTCGACAACTCCGGCACCCTGATCGGCGTGGCCAAGCGCGCCGGCCTGATGGGCAAGGACGGGCACATGCCGAAGATGGGCCGCGCGCTGATCGCCGACAGCTCCGCCGCCATGGTCGGCTCGCTGCTGGGCACCTCCACCACCACCAGCTACATCGAGTCAGCGGCGGGCGTTTCCGCTGGCGGCCGCACCGGCCTGACT